>OGII01001449.1_pt1 | contig 16575 bp, 10 predicted proteins | sample 1571701 | NCBI WGS metagenome assembly OGII01 (sample SAMEA2581950, study PRJEB24529) | metagenome | biome: Human gut stool | place: China | collected 2011
GAGCAGCATACGCGGTCGCCAATCCCGGCGTTACCGATGTGAAAATCACACAACAGACAGGGACATGTACGGGTATCGTCAAGGATGCTACGGGAGAAGGTGTTATCGGTGCATCTGTAGTAGTGAAAGGGACTACGAATGGTACTATCACAGGGCTTGACGGTGACTTCTCTTTAAGTAATGTAAAGGAAGGGGATATCATTGTTATCTCTTTCGTTGGTTATGCTACTCAAGAAATAAAATGGACCGGGAAACCTCTAGATGTTCTTTTGAAAGATGATACTCAATTGTTGGGTGAGGTAGTTGTAACCGCTCTAGGATTGAAACGTGAGGAAAAGGCGCTGGGTTATGCCGTTACCGAAGTAAGGGGTGATGAATTGAAAGCAGCCAACACCATTTCTCCGGTTACTGCATTACAAGGAAAAGTAGCAGGTGTTGAAATTTCCAGTTCAGATGGTGGTATCTTTGGCGCAGCCAAAATTCAAATCCGTGGTGCTTCCACGATGGGCAATAACAACCAGCCTATTTATGTAGTAGACGGTGTTATACTGGATAATAATGTATCTGGTAATGATGACTTGAACTGGGGGAGTAATTCCAGTGACTATGGTAATGAATTGAAAAATCTAAATCCTGATGATTTTGAAACAGTTTCTGTTTTAAAAGGTGCCGCAGCGACTGCACTCTATGGTTCTCGTGGTTTGAATGGTGCTGTTGTAATTACTACTAAAAGTGGCAAGGGTGGTAGTGGATTAGGTATCAGTTTCTCTCAAACATTCGGTATCGACCATGCATATAAAACTCCAGATATTCAGACTGTCTATGGTGATGGTCCGTATGTAGGACGTTATGACGCAGATGGTGATGGTAATATCTGGCAACCAACACAATTCCAAGTGAACTCAGCTGGACAACATACCTTAATTGGAACTTGGGGAACTGGATTTGGTCCTAAATATGACGGTAGTCAAATTGAAAATTATGACGGTACAATGACTACTTATTCCCCACATAAAAATAATATGTTGGATATGTATCAAATAGGTTTCAACACCAATACAAATCTAGCTATTCATGGTGGTAATGACAAAACCACATTCTATGCTTCCATGTCTTATAAACATGCTGAATCCACTACTCCAAATAATACATTTGAGCGTTATTCTTTCTTGGTAAAAGCAACACATAAATTAAATGATTGGGTAGATGTTGCAGCTTCTGTGAATTTTTCTAATTCAACGCCAAGAAATGCAGCACGCAATATCGGTGAAAATTTCGTAAACGGAACATGGACTCCCAATTATGACCCCCAATATTTCCGTAACAAATATCTCGGTGAACATGGTGGAGTGGCAAGTACTGATTATGGTGACATCTATGGAAATGTTCCTGGTAAAACCTATTGGTTCGAAATTGATAAATATGATTATCGCCAAAAAGAAACAGTTGTACGCCCTACTTTTGAAGTTAATATGAAAATAACCGACTGGCTGAAATTTAAAGCTGATGCTAATATGAATTATTACTACAATCGTGGTGATAACAAAGAATTAGGAACCGGATATGCCAATGATGGAGGCTATTATAAAATTTGGCAAAACACAAAGGAACAAACCACTTTTGGTGGCTCGTTTACTTGGAACAAAACTATAAAAGATTATTATATTGGTGGCTTTGCACGCTTTGAATATTATAATACTAGCAGATATGAATATTCTGTAAATACTGACGGAGGTATGGTGGTTCCTGGACAATGGTTCGTTGATAACTCAAAGAATCCTAAAAAATCCGATGGTGGATTGAAAAGCGAAAAACGTATGCTTTCTGCCATTTTTGCTTTAAATTTAGGATGGAAGAATCAAGTCTATTTGGATGTTACAGGACGTAATGATTGGTCTTCTGCATTAGTTTATGCTAATGGTACAGGTAATCATTCTTATTTTTACCCTTCAGTTTCAGGTTCTTGGATTATTAGTGAAACATTCCGTGAGCAATTGCCCGAATGGATCTCTTTCGCTAAGGTTCGTGGCTCGTGGGCACAAGTAGGTAATGATACCGATCCTTATTATGTAAACCAGGCTTATGGATTTGGTACAATTGAATTGCCTAATGGCGGGAATATTTATACCAATACTTTAAATACAATAATGAAAGCCTCCAATTTAAAACCGGAACGTAAAAATGCTTGGGAAATTGGTTTGGACTTCCGTACATTTAAAAACCGTCTGAATTTGGATGTAACTTACTATAAAGAAAATACCAAAGATCAAATAATGGAAATAGCAACTCCTTGGGTATCAGGTATCAGTACACAATTGATTAATGCTGGTAATATTCAGAATCAAGGTATAGAGTTAGCTTTGAATACTATTCCTTTCCAAAATGAAGATTGGGAATGGGGACTAGATTTCACATGGACCAAAAATACGAGTAAGATTGTAGAACTCCATCCGGATGCAGCTGAATATATTTCACTTGCAGGTCAAGTAAACGCCTATGACTACCGTATTGGTTCTGTTGCTAAAGTTGGTGGAAGTTATGGTATGTTAATGACTGATATTCTTCCTGCTCGTGACGATCAAGGGCGAGTTTTGTTGAACTACAGTGATACGCGTCGTGCTGTATACGAACGTAGAAGTGGAGTGGTTCAGGAATTGGGTGATATGCAACCGGATTTTTTAGGTTCTATGTCAACAAGCCTGCGCTGGAAAAATTTAAGTTTACATGTAGGTCTTGATATGCGTATCGGTGGTTTAGTAGCTATGTATAGCAACCGTTACGGTTCAAATGCCGGCTGGACTAAAACGTCTTTAAAATATCGTGATGCGGCAAGTGGTGGTTTGACTTGGACAAGTCAGTATGCAGGGGGTAGCAATGGAATCACCTATGAAGATGGTGTTATTTTAGAAGGAGTGTTTGCACCGGGTACTTCAGCTACAGGTATTGATGGCAAATCACATGACATCAGTGGTATGACCCATCAGCAAGCTATTGATGCAGGTATTATCGAACCGACCCATGCTAGTGCATATCATGTGTTTAGAAATTCTTGGGGCGAAGGTGTCGTTAATGATGACTGGGTGCATGAGTTAAGTTACATAGCTCTTCGTGATATCACATTGTCATATCGTATGCCTAAAAGCATAGCATCAAAGATTGGTGCTAAAGGTTTGAATTTAAGTTTAGCAGCACGCAATGTAGGCTATATATATAATTCATTGCCTAATAACGTTCACCCGGAAAGTGTTCGTGGTAATAGATCTGCAGAATTCCGTATCCGTGGTTATGAACCATATATTAGAAACTATACGTTTACTATTAATGCCGAATTCTAATGCATAATGCTTTAACAATATAAAATTGAATTAGTATGAAATTAAAATATTTATTTGCTTCATGCATTTTAGGTGCAGGACTTTTATCCTCTTGTGCCGATGAGTTTAAAGATATAAACTCAAGTGAAGGTGACATTTCAACTCCTAATATCCGTTTTTTATTCACGGAATGCCTATATCAATTCGAACCGATGGATTATTCTGCATGGTATTATGATTTTCCGCGTATTGGTGCTTGGGGACAGTGTATTGTTAGCCCAAGTGGTAATGTAGACAGTTTTAATCTGATAACCGAGCAAGGTAGTACAGGATCGAATATATACGATACTTTACGTATGATAAATGATTTACGTTATCAAATTTCTCAAATGTCTGATGAAGATAAAGCACGTTATGGATATATTCAATATCTATGTAATCCTTTAGCTGTCTTTCTGGCAATGGGTGATAGCGATATGTATGGCTCACTTCAATACACGGAAGCAGAGATGGCTCGTTATGGAGGCACATTGTATCCCAAATTTGACACACAGGAAGAATTATATGATTATTGGTTGAAGGAATTGGACGAGGCTATTAACTATCTTACGACTAATAATATTAGCGATATCTTAGGTAATCAGGATTTCATATACAATGGCGATGTCAAAAAATGGGCGAAATTCGCCAACTCTTTAAAATTAAAGCTAGCAGCACGTCTTGTTAATAAAGACAGAAACAGAGCCATTAAGATAGCAAATGAAGTCATAGCCAATCAGGCTGGTATATTAGAATCCGCAACTGATGATTTTATTTATAATCGCGGAAGAACAAACAATCACTGGAACAATGATTTCCCTCAAGGTGCCGGACATGATTTATTAATTGACTTTATGAAAGACAACCGCGACACACGTCTGTTAAGTGCCTTCACAAAGAATGAGTTTAACGGAGCTGTAATACAAGCATTCTTGGATCAAGGTAAAGAAATTCCTCCTTATATCGCCGAAAACGCTATTATCGAAGACGGTAAATTTAAAGGCTGGACAGGTCCAGGCGAACCATGGGTACGTTATTACGGAGCCCCTTTAAAGATTGGTGCTGGCTTGGAAGAGAATAACAAATGGATTTTTGACCCTACAGGTTTATTGTTCCAGTTAAAAACTTCCGCAGGTGGAACAAGAGATTATGAAGCGCTGTCATTCCGCAATCAGGAATTAGTAAAAGGTATTTATGACTTCACTTATCCAGATGCACCGGATGTAACACCTGATAAAGATATTCAAATAACCCCATGGTATGGCATTTATTTCTCAGCAGCAGAAGTACAATTATTATTAGCTGAATTTAAATTATTAGGAGCTAATGCACCTAAATCGGCTCAAGAATATCTGACAGAAGGTTGTCGTTTATCTGCTTATGTATATGACAAAGCAGCGGAACTCAATCAAGTTCCTTATTATTCACGTACTTGTGTAAATGACCCGCTCGATGCTACTATTAAGATTGATGATACCATGGTTAATGAAATGCTCTCTCATGATGCTTTCAAATTAACTGGTGATACTAAATCTGATTTGGAAAAGGTATATATTCAGCAGTACATCCACTATATAATGAGCCCTCTTGATCAGTTTATAAATGTACGTCGTTCCGGTATTCCCATGAAAAACAGTACATTATTACCTTGGGAGGAATTTAGTGATTTATTGGATTATTCAACATTAATTCCGAGACGTTTCAAAGTAAGTGAACCTGCTCCTACAGATCAGATGCGTGATATTACAATTGCAGCATATAAAGCGCAAGGGTTCTCTTATGGTACTGACAATGCAGATCCTGACAAACTAAACTCTCAGCGTGTATGGGTAGATGAAGGAAATCCGCAATTTGGCGAAGGACCTAATTTGAATTAATGAAAAAACAGTCTGAAATATGACGCTAGTCCAAGTTTATTAATAAAAAAGGAAGAGGTTATGTGATATATTCTCTTCCTTTTTTATTATACCCAAAATCATTTGATATTCTGATATCGGCAAAGCATATTATGCATAGGTCATAGAGCCACTTAACATAAGCCAAATAAAAAAGGGCAGTACACTTGGGCGAAGGTCTGAACTTTATTTAAACAAATGGCAATGTGAGCATTTTATTGCTGCAACTTTAAAAAAACTCGTTTTGTTTATCGCGATGAACAATTTATTACTATTTTTGTAATGTGTGATAAACAAAAAGAAGAAATGGAACGATTATTTGAATCCTTTATCAAGAAACTGGCTATAACGAATACTTCTTTTGTACGTAGCCTGATGAATGAGATAGAATGGGAAGCTCGTCTTATCGGTATAAAGGGGGCCCGGGGAGTTGGAAAAACAACTTTATTGTTGCAGTATATCAAACTGAACCTTCCAATGGATAAAACCGTACTTTATGCCAGTGTGGATAATATCTGGTTCAGTGAACATAAACTTTATGATTTAGCTTCCGATTTTGTAAAGCGGGGAGGAAAATATCTGTTTCTGGATGAAGTACACAAATACCCCAACTGGTCTCAAGAACTGAAAAATATTTATGATGACTTACCTGAACTTCATGTAGTCTTTACAGGTTCGTCCTTGCTTGAAATCTTAAATGCCAAATCGGATTTAAGCCGGCGGGCTATTGTTTATGAAATGCAAGGTTTTTCTTTTCGCGAGTATTTAAACTGGAATGAAAAACTATCATTGCCGATATTGACTTTAAATAATATATTGGACAATCATCTGGCATTATCTGTCGGGATAGTAGACAAAGTTAAAGTTCTGAAACATTTTTCTGATTATTTGAAACATGGGTATTATCCTTATTACAATGAATTACCCGCTCTTTATTATTCAAGAATAAATGAAGTGGTCAATCTGATTGTGGAATTGGAGATTCCACAGTTAAGAGGGGTTGATATTTCATATACAACTAAAATTAAGCAGTTACTATATATCATTGCAGAGTCGGCGCCTTTTATTCCTAATGTCAGCAAACTAAGTGAACGGATAGGAATCTCGCGTAATTCATTGCTGGCCTATCTGGATGCCCTCCATGACAGCTGTCTGACTATGAATCTCCAAAAAGAAGGCTCCGGCATAAGCCGCTTGCAAAAACCTGATAAACTGTTTTTGGAGAATCCTAATTTAATGTATGCATTGTCTGCCAGTCAGATTGATATTGGAAATGTCAGGGAAACTTTTTTTGCCAACCAATTGCGTTATTGCCACAAAATAAACGTTTCTAAAGAGAGTGATTTCTTTATTGATGGACGCTATACTTTTGAAGTCGGTGGTAGACACAAAGGTAAACAACAAATAAATGGACTTTCTGATGCATATATTGTCGCTGATGATATAGAGTATGGAATAAATAATAAAATATAGAAAGATACTACGGGAAAGGTAAAAAAATCATGGGGTTATTTGGGTTATCCAAAAAAGAAAAAGAAGCTTGGATAGCTATTGTAATTCAGGGAAAGAAGTCTGGCATGCAGATAGATGAAGCTCTTTTGAAAAATGCCACAGAGATCTACATCACTCAGCATATCCGTATTCTTGAAGATAGCATCATAACCTACCATACCACTCTGCCCAATCTCGCGGTGATCCTTGATATGGAGCATGGTGAAGCGTCCGGGATACTTGTTGAAGTAATCCACCGGGCTGTTCTGGCCGCGCACTACCCAGTAAACGTCCATCTGGAAGAATACATATTCGGGATTGGTGTGTTGCAGCATGTAGTCCAGCATCAGCTCCTTGTCTTCCACTTTCTGGAATTCATGGGCATGATTGTGGTAACCGTATTTCAAACCGGCAGCCTGGCAGCGCTTGCCCACTTCATTGTAATAGTCGCAGTAGGTCTGCAAGTCTTTCAATGTCTTGGGAACGGAGAGATACGGAGTCACGATATACTCCATACCGGCCTCCTTATGGGCAGCAATGCACTGATCCCACCATTTCAAGGCTTCCGTAAAGTCGCCCGAAGCCAGTTCCTCGTCCGACAACCCGTGGGTAGTGTGCGAAGAAAGCACGGTCATACCGCTCTTTTCCACCATCTGTTTGAACTCCTGGGGAGTCTTGCCGTAGAACTTACCGTCATTGTAGTTGGCGGCCTCCACACTGGTATAGCCCATATCAGCCAAATCCTTCAGAATCTGGTCGAGGTTACTGCCGTCCTTCACCAAGTCTCTTACAGAATAGAGCTGGATGGCTACTTCCTTTTTCGTCGTTTCCGGCGCCGTTTCCGTGCTGTGGCTGCTGCAGCTTGTGGCCATCATGGATAAGCACAGTGCTGACAAAATCATCATATGTTTGATTCTCATAGTACTATCTTTTTAGAAGGAATTAGTCGAGAACCTTTACACGGATGTTGCGGTACCAAACATCGTCGCCATGATCCTGCACACCGATAAAGCCTTCGTGGTTTTCGCCGCCACAGTTGTTCAACAGTTCGAAAGCCAAGGGCCACTTCTCTTCGCTGAACTTGCTTGCCTGCAACATTTCAGTCCATTGCTTAGTCCACAAGTGATATTCCAGTACGTTTTCATCGTTCTGTCCGTGAACTACAGTACCTTTGTATACCATAATCTTTGCCTTGTTCCATTCGCCGAAAGGTTTGGCGTTCTGCGGAACAGCCGGTATCATGTCGTACAAGGAAGCAGCCTGACGGTTGTTGTCCTTACCCAGTTTGGCATCCGGATGATTGGCGTTATCCAGCACCTGGAACTCGGGAGCAGAGATATAGATGGGTTCCAACACTTCGTTGCCGTCCTTGTCCTTTGAAGTAACTTCCTGAGCCAGATAGAAGATACCGGAGTTACCACCTTTGGAAATCTTCCATTCCAGTTCCAGCTCAAAGTTCTTGAACTTATGGGCGAAAATCAAGTCACCGCCCTCACCGGTCTGTCCTTCGCCGGTACCGGTTCCACAGAATTTGAGGCAACCATCCTCAATAATCCATCTGGAAGGCACTTTGTCCTTACCGTATCCACGCCATCCGTCCAGGCTCTTTCCATCAAAGATAGTGATATAACCGTCCGCATCAATCGGCAGGTTCAAGCTGTCCGTTTCAGGCGCTTTCAGAGACTTGGAATAAGACACCGCAGTAGTAGTAGGAGCTGCAGCTTCCTCCGTAGCGTTCGATTTCTTTGCACCGCCACCGCAAGAGGCGAGCATACCTCCGATAAGGCAACAAGCCAAAGAATAATATATTTTCTTCATAATCTGAAAAATTAAATGATTAGTATTCGTTTATGAGCATCGGAACCTGGTTCCGATACTCTTTTTAATGTTTATCTGGGCATATCGGGCAACTTCCAGCCTTCACGGTAGTTATGCTTGATGAGCTCTTCTGCAAAAGCCTTGGCATTTACCGGATCTGTCCATGTCTTGTCGAAGCTCGGATGGCCGTTGTGTATCTTGAAGCCGTCCTTGATGACTGTACGCAATGTCTCGTCGTCGCCGATATTGGTGAAGCGCATGTTGGCTCCGTCCCATTCCAGTGTCTTGTTCAGGCCCTGCAGACGGATGGCCAATACACCCATTGCCACCATTTCGTTCATCGGTCCCGCTTCGGAGAAATCAGACTTAGGCATCACGCGGCTGGAAGGACTTTCCTTACAAGCACGTACCCAATCCATCTCATGACCGCCATTCATAGCCTTCGGCACACGGCGGCAAACCTTCGGTGCATTGGGCACGCGGCCAGAAAGTAACCACGGGTTCTGTCCGTAGCAACCGCAAATCAGCGTATCCTTCGTTCCGTGGAAGATAGTCAGACCGCCACCGCTCTGCATCAGTTGCTTTCCTTCGGGGAAGCCTTTCGGACGGTCGGGCATCATGCCACCATCATACCAGTGAACTTCCACTTCGGGCATAGCCACCTTCGGCATATTCTCACGTGCGGGGAAAGTCAGCTTCACATGCTGTGCTTGCGGAGCGCAGGCATTGAGCAACAATGTAGATGAACCTTCTACCTTGGTAGGATACAGCAACTTCAAAGCTCTGAACGGCTGGTGCAGGATGTGGCAAGCCATATCGCCCAAAGCACCCGTACCATAATCCCACCATCCGCGCCAGTTCCAGGGATGATAGATTTCGTTATATGGATTCATCTTGGCAGGACCGGTAAACAAATCCCAGTTCAGGGTTTTGGGAATGCGGTCTTCCTTTTCGGGAACATTCAATCCTTGCGGCCAGATGGGACGGTCGGTAGCACATTCCACCTTCGTCACGTCACCGATTTCGCCGTTCCATATCCACTCGCATACCAAGTCGGTACCCTCGTCCGAAGAACCCTGGTTACCCATCTGGGTAACTACTCCCGTAGAAGCGGCCAGGCGGGTAAGCAGACGGGACTCATATACAGAGTGCGTCAACGGTTTCTGGCAATATACATGTTTGCCCATCGTCATGGCATCAGCAGTAATGATGGCATGTGTATGGTCGGCAGTAGCGATGATAACGGCATCGATGTCCTTACCCATCTCATCGTACATCTTACGATAGTCCCAATACTTCTTCGCATTGGGAAGCTCATCGAACACACCTTTCGCGTAGCGCCAGTCTACGTCACAAAGCGCCACGATATTTTCCGTAGCCTTCACATGGTTGATGTTGGTGTGTCCCATACCGCCGATACCTACGGCAGCAATGTTCAAACGGTCACTGGGAGGCACGTGTCCGTGGCTCTTACCCAAAATGCTGCTTGGAGCAATGGTAAGACCCGCCAAAGCTAAACCTCCGGTCTTAAGAAATTCTCTTCTTGTAAATTTCGACATGGTTCTTTAGATTTTAAAATCGGTTAATATAATGAGTTTTAAAACAATCCTTAATTACAGTAGGCATCAGACTACCGTTTTCTTCGGACGGAGCAGTCCGTAACCTTCTTTCATATGCCTCCGGCGCTCCTTGATTTCCTCCAGCGTCTGCAAGTCGCCTATGCCGGGCAGGTCGTGGCGGCGCGCATCCTCCAGGAAGGTCCATCCGTATTGGGAAGCAATGGCCGAGTCTCGCATCTGCGGCAATCTCGGATCGCGTTTCCCGCTCTCGATGGAGTCTGCCATAATGTTGCAGAGCTTGTCCAGGTTCTTTCCGCCAAACGGTTTCTCCAGGCGAAGCGTACGGTTCACGCCGTGAAGTTCCACTACGGCAGTCCGGAAATCATGCGTCATGCGCACGATACCTTTTGTACCGATAATGTCCGTATATGCATTATGAGTCTGGTTTCTGGAGAGTTGTCCGTAGACGAAGCCTTGTGTGACATCGAAGGCGATGCCGTTCTCGAACGTACCGTGGCACTGTACCCACCAAGGGTCCTTGTAGTCCCACATCCGCATGCCTTGGGCATGCCAGGTCTTGTATTCACTGTCGGCATACCAGCGGGCGATGTCTATGTAGTGCATGCCGCAGTCGTGGTAGGCGGGACCCTCATATTCGTGTCCCTCGCCCGGCGCCAATCCCGGAGTCATGTGGCAGATGCGCAAGATAGCCAGTTCACCAATCTCGCCTTCATCGATAAACTGCTTCATAGCCTGGTGATACCAGGAGTTCCGCAGATAAAGGTTGACAGCGGCAATGCGATCATACTTTTCAATCAGGTCCACAATTTCCCATTCCTTATCAATGGTATCGGCAATGGGTTTCTCCGTCAGGATATGCTTATTGCTCCGGACAGCTTTCTCTATTTGTTCTTTTCTGGAATTTGCCAATGCAAAAAGACCAACAGCTTCTACACTCTGGTCATCAAAGATTTCTTGTTCATCGGATATGATTCTGGATGAAGGGGAAAGGTTTCTTGCCAATTCTCGGGAGGCCGGATCGGTATCGCAGATATATGCGATGTCCCATCGACCGCTTTTCTGCATTTCCTCCCAATACATTTGCCCCATTCTGCCGAACCCTATCAAACCAACTTTTATTTTCATGGTAGGCGAATATTAAATATTTACAGTTATAGTATTATCGGGGTCAATTGAATTACATGATTAAGAGTACTTGGACTGATAGTCATAGTAGCTGTCGTCGTAGACGTTGGATATAATTTTTTCATGATATTTGCAATGTTTATGTATGTGTTCTTTGCAAAAATAGGATAATTAGTGATAGAATGGAAGCAAGCAGATATTAAAAAAGCGTAAAAGGTAAAAGAACACTCTTTATTCATCATCGCCTAACAGCCGTGAAACACTCTGCCGGCAGCCGTCAACACCCACCTGCATCATAGATTCTGCGTAAGAAATATAGAAGAGAAAGAAGAATTAATAGGCTGTTTGCAGGAAATTAACTTCCTATTTAGTCATAACAGCCTAGCACAAGCGGGTGGAAGCAAAGTACGCAGAATTTTATTGCTATGAGAGAGACTGCATATCATTCAGTCTCTTATAATAGCCGTTCTTCTCGAGAAGTTCCTCGTGCTTACCACGTTCCACGATTTCACCTTCATAGAGTACACAAATCTCATCCGCATTCTTGATGGTGGAAAGGCGGTGGGCGATGGCAATCGTGGTACGGGTCTTCATTAGCCGTTCCAGAGCCTCCTGCACCAGTCGTTCGCTTTCGGTATCGAGTGCTGAAGTGGCCTCATCGAGTATCAGGATAGGCGGATTCTTCAAGATGGCACGGGCAATACTGATACGCTGGCGCTGTCCGCCGGAAAGCTTGCCGCCACGGTCGCCAATGTTGGTCTGATAACCGAGTTCGGTCTCCATGATGAAGTCGTGGGCATTGGCAATCTTTGCCGCTTCGATCACCTGCTCCATAGTTGCATTTTCCACACCGAAGGCAATGTTGTTGAAGAAGGTGTCATTGAACAGGATGGCCTCCTGGTTCACGTTTCCTATCAACGCACGCAGGTCGTGGATGCGAAAATTCTTAATATTCACACCGTCAATTGTAATCTCACCTAACTGCACATCGTGATAGCGCGGCAGCAAATCCACCAATGTAGATTTGCCGGAGCCGGACTGGCCGACAAGTGCAATGGTTTGTCCTTTGGGCACCATCAGATTGACGTGCTTCAACACTTCGCGCTTGCCGTCGTAACTGAAGGAGAGGTCCTTAAATTCAATCCGGTCATTCATCCCGTGCAGCGGCAACGGGTTTACCGGTTCCTTAATGGGGTTCTCGGCTTTCAGTATTTTGTCCACACGTTCCATGGATGCCAGACCCTTTGGAATGTTGTATCCTGCCTTTGCAAAGTCTTTCAACGGATTGATGATACTGTACAGAATCACCATATAGAAGATGAACGTTGATGCTTCCATGGAAGTGCCGTCGCCCAGAATAAGCAGACCACCGAACCACAGTACCAATACAATGAGCAGCGTACCGAGGAATTCACTCATCGGATGTGCCAACGACTGACGGATGGCTACCTTGTTGGTTGCATCACGCAGCTCGTCGCTGCATTGCTTAAAACGGTCCACCATCTTGTCTTCTGCTATAAAAGCCTTGATTATACGCAGTCCGCCAAGCGTCTCTTCCAGTTGCGACATGGTATCACTCCATTTCCCTTGGGCTTCCAACGACTTACGCTTCAGTTTCTTGCCGACTTTTCCCATCAGCCAGCCCATACCCGGCAATACCAGGACAGTAAACAGAGTCAGCTGCCAGCTGGTTACAATCAGAGTGGAAAAATAAAGCAGAATCAGGATAGGATTCTTGAGCAGCATATCCAGTGAGCTGGTAATGGAGTTTTCAATTTCGCCTACGTCACCACTCATACGTGCAATGATGTCCCCTTTCCTTTCTTCAGAGAAAAAGCCGAGCGGCAAGTGCATCACTTTGGAATAAACCATCACGCGGATATCGCGTACCACTCCCGTACGAAGGGGAATCATAATGGCGGAAGAACCGAAATAGCAGGAAGTCTTCAGCATGGTCATGAAAGCAAGGAAAAGCCCCATGAACAGCAATGTCATCTGTGGCCCGTGTGTCTCAATCATCTGAGTGACGTAATAATAGAAATTGTTCACCGCCACTTCCTTCAAGCTACCGCTTCCCCACTCCATGAAGTGATACACTTGGGTGTTCTCCCCCGTCTTGAAAAGGATATTGAGAATAGGAATGAGCAGTGTGAATGAAAAGACATTGAATATAGCGGACAGCACATTGAGCACGATTGCCCAACCGATATATCTCTTGTAAGGCGACACAAAGCGCCGCATCAGTTGTAGGAATTCCTTCATTGCTTGTAGTTAAGTGAATTATGAGGTCGCAAAGATACAAGAAAACGAGGGAATGGAAAAGGGTTTCAGGTTATTTCTGCCTAAATGCCCACATTCTCTACTTTCTTTTGTGTCCTTGCATACTTCTCCAGCACCATGTACACTCATACATTGTCATCTTAATAATAGCCGGCTCATTTATTTTCCATCTTTACTCCTAACTTCCACACAATTTTCTTCAAACTTCAATATGCCCAAGCAATTATATGAGTAAATAATGAAAAAGATGTACCTTTGCACCCGACTTAACTGAGAACTTTGTTCACCACATGAGAAAAGCTATTATCACAACCCTATCTGTCCTAATCGTACTTCTGTCCATTGCTTGCAATACCCGAGTGAACTATAATAAGTACCTGATTGCAATTGACTCGCTCATCGTTCAGCAACCGGACACTGCCCTATCTATGCTCGAAGCATTCCCGACAAACAGCCTGCAGACCCAAGCTGACAGTGCTTATTATGACCTATTAATGACAGAAGCAAGAGATAAGAACTACATTATCCAAACCAATGATTCCCTGATACAATCGGCCCTGACCTACTACAACGGCACAAACGACATAGAAAAGCGGGCAAGGGCCCATTACTATTCCGGCTGCGTCTACCGGGATTCACAGAGAAGAACAGAATCTATGACTCAATACCTCATAGCAAAGCCCTTGGCTGAAAAAGCAGGAGAAAGACGTCTATTAAGTCTTATCTACCTGAATATAGGTTATCTATACTATTCACAAAACCTAAATACACAAGCCGATTCCAGCTATCAATTGGCACAACAAATAGGTATTCAGCTAAAGGACTCTGTTCTTCAAGCAGAAGTTCTGTCACGACGAGGACTCATCCGAATGGAAAAAGGAGAGGAATTCTATCCCGAAGCCGAAAAAATGATGTTGAAGGCACTCGCTATCGTCCAAAAACAGTCCAACATACAATTAAAAGAAAATGTGTTCTCCTCACTATGCCAACTATACAACTGGATGGAAAACGGAGAGAAAGCTATAGAATTCGCCAAACAGAATCTTGGCGTACAGAAAGACCGCACAACATGCTACAAAGCTTTCGAACTACTTGGAAGCGCATATTACCTAATATTGCAATATGATTCTGCCCGCTACTACCTACAAAAATCCCTTTTCACAACAGACTATGCCACCAAAGCCGGGGCTTACATGTATCTGGCAGACATAGCCAAAGAGCAAGGAGACTTAGCTACTTCCTTAGAGATGGAACGCAACTACTCTGCCTATTTGGACAGCATGCAGAAGTCCAGACAGCCCGATGCCATTGTCTGCGCAGAACAAGGGATGCCAAGCAACAAGCAAAACATAATCAGCAAACACACCCATTACTCTATCATAAGTATATCAATAATCACATTAACCCTCATTGTAGCTGTAATCATCCTATCCTATAAGAAAAGAAAGCAAAAGCCCAATAACCGAACCGAAAAAGAAATGCTGTATAAGGCAGGACTTGTTCTATTCGAACAATCTGAGGTATACAACAAGATGACTCTAATCATCCGCTCTCATAAAGAAAAGGCAGAATCAGAAATAATGCATCAAGGTGACTGGCTACAACTAATTGCAGAAACCAACAAATGTTGGAATAATATTGCCCGGGAACTACAATCAAAATATCACCTGACAGAAGACGAAATCTACTTATGTTGTCTGTACCTGACAAACCTCCCGATAAGCCACTTTTGCCATATATTGAGCTGCGAACGGGATACTATTTACAAAAAGGCAGACCGCATATTAGAAAACAAAATGGGCTTTGCACACAAAGAGATATCTCTTAAGGAAGCTTTAAAAAAGAATCTCCAATCATCTAGCCAATCATAACAATCATTAGCAAGTACAACAATTATACAATATTATACGCCATTATACACCGAAATTATACAATATTATACACTTATCCTGCCGTATTAAACCGACCTTTGCGGCATCAATAATCAAAAAAGTGTATAATGATGAAAAAACTATTGTCTATCTTAATTGCGACATTCTTTTTAAGCAATATTGTGACATACGCACAAAAAGAGAACAATCCTTTTACAGAAATTGCCCTAACCCAAGCAAAAAGAAAAGATCCGATTAGTAAAGGAGATACCCCTATATCTCGTAGTATCATTCAAACCGCCAACGCCTACTTATATAATAACACAGTATGTGTCGACTTCAACGAGGTATTACCTAACGTCACCATAACCCTCATCAATGAATCAACTAGTAAACTCATTCATTCAGAAGCATACAATGAACCCACAAACATTGACATCACTTTGGATGAAGGATACAGTAGTGGTAACTATTTGATTAAAATAGAGTCTGATGAAGTTCTTTTATATGGTTATTTCTCATTATAACAATCATACAACAAACAATACATTATTTAAAAAGATAGAGAGCCATGAAAAAGTTATTCCTATTTATGAGTTGGGTAATGCTTATATTATCCGGTTGTGCCGATGAAGATATCATCGAACGTAATTCCCCGTCATTTCCACAAAGTGTAAATACCCGATCTGCAGGAGATGGTGTATATGATATTTTAGGGTACGGCTATGATATAACTGGGCCATATTTAGATACTAAGTCCAGTCGTGCAATAGTATTTGATACTAATAAACTATTAGAAAAAGGACTGATTACCCCCTACAAACTAGAAGAATCTCGGTTCCGTTACTCTTCAGGGAAAGATGTCATTGATTTTACCACCAACATGTCATCTTCATTACAAATGAGCACCCCCGGCATCCTAAAAGTCATAGGTGGCGCCTCTTTAAATATAGCATTCGGAGGTAATTCTCATTATAATTCTGACTACTCTTTTGCATACTGTACTCAGCAATATATAGATAGCAGGTATCGAATTTCAGAAGCTGACATTAATGTTTTAAAGACATGTCTCACAAAACAGTTTATTGAAAGACTCTCTACATATACACCAGAACAAATTGTTGAAGAGTATGGAAATCATGTGTTAAAGGATATATATTTA
>OGII01001460.1_pt1 | contig 16503 bp, 9 predicted proteins | sample 1571701 | NCBI WGS metagenome assembly OGII01 (sample SAMEA2581950, study PRJEB24529) | metagenome | biome: Human gut stool | place: China | collected 2011
TCCTCAACGGAAACAAGCACGATAACTTTTGGGAAATGGGTGATACAGGACCATGCGGTCCGTGCTCCGAGATACATATAGATTCACGTCCGGAAGAAGAGAAAGCTAAAGTTCCCGGTAATCAATTGGTGAACAAAGACCATCCGCAGGTTATCGAAATCTGGAACCTTGTGTTCATGCAATTCAACCGTAAGGCTGACGGCAGTCTGGAAGGACTTCCTGCCAAAGTTATTGACACGGGTATGGGCTTTGAACGTCTGGTGCGCACATTGCAAGACAAAACATCCAATTATGACACGGATGTATTTCAACCGATACTGAAGGCTATTGCCGATATGGCAGGCACTACTTATGGCAAAGATAATCAGCAGGATATTGCTATGCGCGTAATTGCCGACCACATCCGCACGATTGCTTTCTCCATTACAGACGGTCAGTTGCCCTCGAATGCAAAAGCCGGATACGTAATCCGCCGTATTCTTCGCCGTGCCGTTCGTTATGGTTACACATTCCTGGGACAGAGACAGGCATTCATGTACAAACTGCTCCCTGTTCTGATTGAGAATATGGGCGAGGCTTATCCGGAACTGGAAGCACAGAAGGAACTTATCAGCAAAGTTATTAAGGAAGAAGAAGATTCTTTCCTCCGCACACTGGAAACCGGTATCCGCTTGCTGGAGAAAACGATGGCTGACGCCAAAGCTGCCGGAAAGACAGAAATCAGCGGTAAAGACGCTTTTACCTTATATGATACTTTCGGTTTCCCCCTCGACTTGACGGAGCTGATTCTCCGCGAGAACGGTATGACTGCCGACATCAAAGAGTTTGACGCTGAAATGCAACAACAGAAACAACGTGCTCGCAATGCCGCCGCTATCGAAACCGGTGACTGGATTACGCTGAAAGAAGGAACGACCGAATTCGTTGGTTACGACTATACGGAATACGAAACAAGTATCCTCCGCTACCGTCAAGTGAAACAGAAAAACCAGACATTGTATCAGATTGTACTGGACTACACCCCATTCTATGCAGAGAGTGGTGGTCAGGTAGGTGATACAGGTGCACTTGTCAGCGAATTCGAAACGATTGAAGTGATTGATACTAAGAAGGAGAACAACCTTCCGATACATATCACCAAAAAGTTACCCGAGCATCCGGAAGCTCCGATGATGGCCTGCGTGGATACCGATAAGCGTGCTGCCTGTGCAGCCAACCACTCGGCTACTCACTTGCTGGACTCTGCACTCCGTGAAGTATTGGGAGAGCATGTAGAGCAAAAAGGTTCTTTGGTAACTCCAGACTCACTGCGTTTCGACTTCTCTCACTTCCAGAAGGTGACAGACGAAGAAATCCGCCAGGTGGAACACATCGTTAATGCAAGAATCCGTGCCAATATTCCTTTGAAGGAATATCGTAACATTCCTATCGAAGAAGCAAAAGAGCTGGGTGCTATCGCTCTTTTCGGCGAAAAATACGGTGACAGAGTACGTGTGATTCAATTCGGTTCTTCTATTGAGTTTTGTGGAGGTACACACGTAGCCGCAACAGGAAACATCGGCATGGTGAAGATTGTCTCAGAAAGTTCCGTTGCTGCCGGTGTCCGTCGTATCGAAGCTTACACAGGTGCACGTGTAGAAGAAATGTTGGATACTATCCAGGATACGCTCAGCGATCTGAAGGCACTCTTCAACAACACTCCTGACTTGGGAATTGCTATCCGCAAATATATTGAAGAGAATGCCGGTTTGAAGAAACAAGTGGAAGATTTCATGAAAGAAAAAGAAGCGGCCTTGAAAGAAAGACTGTTGAAGAATATACAGGAAATTCATGGCATCAAAGTAATCAAGTTCTGTGCTCCTCTACCCGCAGAAGTGGTGAAGAATATTGCTTTCCAGCTTCGTGGCGAAATTACAGAAAACTTATTCTTCGTAGCCGGAAGTACGGATGCAGGCAAACCGATGTTGACAGTTATGATTAGCGATAACCTCGTAGCCGGTGGTCTGAAAGCAGGTAATCTGGTGAAAGAAGCTGCCAAACTGATTCAAGGTGGCGGCGGCGGCCAGCCTCACTTTGCAACAGCCGGAGGCAAAAACGCTGACGGGTTACCGACAGCAGTTGAAAAAGTACTCGAACTTGCAGGAATCTAAGAGTAAGTAAATAAATAAAATAAATAGAGTGTGTCTTAAGGTAGGAATTACTGTGAGACACACTCTATTTTTTATATCCAAATCCGGACGCAGAGAAGGTTTGAATCAAGATACCAAGGAATCGGTCTCCGACACCAGTGAGGGACATCTCCGATATCGGGAAGCACAAACACAATTATAAAGTCTATCTTCCTCACTTTAAAAATATTGCGTATATAATATAGGGTTGTCACAGTTTTTTTTCTACCTTTGCACGCAGATTAATTATTTTTCTTATCCTTCAAATAAATAAAATAAGTAATCACTAATACCTAAAGAATGATGAGAACACCTGCTTATCTATGCCTGCTGTTAACCTGCATGCTCATTTCTTGTACCCCTACGCAAGAAAAACACGAAATTGATTACACATCTTATGTAAATCCATTTATCGGAACAGACTTCACTGGAAATACTTATCCTGGTGCCCAAGCTCCTTTCGGCATGGTGCAACTTAGCCCGGACAACGGACTCCCCGGATGGGACCGTATCTCCGGTTATTTCTATCCGGACAGTACGATTGCCGGTTTCAGCCACACACATCTTTCCGGCACTGGAGCGGGAGATTTGTATGACATCTCTTTCATGCCTGTCACTCTTCCCTACAAAGAAGCGGAAGCACCACTTGGCATCCATTCTAAATTCTCCCACAAGGATGAAAGTGCTCATGCCGGTTATTATCAAGTACGCCTGACTGATTATAACATCAACGTCGAACTGACTGCCACCGAGCGTTGTGGTATCCAACGTTATACGTTTCCGGAAGCCCAATCTGCTATCTTCTTAAATCTGAAGAAAGCCATGAACTGGGATTTTACGAACGATACACGTATCGAAGTAGTCGATTCCGTCACCATTCAGGGATACCGTTTCTCTGATGGCTGGGCGCGCGACCAGCATATTTATTTCCGTACACGTTTCTCCAAACCGTTTGCTGATGTGCAGCTTGACACTGTTGCTGTCATCAAAGATGGCGAACGAATCGGAACATCCGCCATTGCCCGGTTTGATTTCCATACCGCTGCGGGTGAACAAATTCTTGTCACTACTGCCATCTCCGGTGTAAGCATGGAGGGAGCGGCACGTAATTTGGCTGCTGAGGCGCCGGATGATGATTTTGATAAGTATCTGGCAGCTACCCGTAAGAACTGGAACGAGCAGCTTTCAAGAGTGGAAATCAAATGTGACAATCGTGATGAGAAAGTTAAATTCTATACAGCCCTCTATCATTCTATGCTGGCTCCCACTATCTATAGTGATGTAGACGGTGCTTATTACGGTCCTGATAAGAAAGTGCATCAGGCAGACGGGTGGACAAACTACAGCACATTCTCGCTATGGGATACCTATCGCGCAGCCCATCCCCTCTATACCTATATAGAACCTGACCGTGTCAATGATATGGTGAAATCCTTCATTGCTTTCTATGAACAGAACGGCCGCCTTCCGGTGTGGAACTTCTACGGCAGCGAAACGGATATGATGATAGGTTATCATGCCGTGCCCGTCATTGTAGATGCTTATTTAAAAGGAATAGGGAACTTCGACCCTAAGAAAGTTCTGGAGGCTTGTGTGGCTACTGCCAATATGGATGAATATCGTGGCATAGGGTTGTATAAGAAGTATGGTTACGTGCCCTATGATGTGACGGATCACTACAATTCGGAAAACTGGTCACTGTCTAAGACGCTGGAATATGCTTATGATGATTATTGTATCGCCCGTATGGCAGAGAAGTTAGGTGAGAAAGAGATAGCGGATGAATTTTACAAACGTTCTCGGAACTATAGGAATGTGTATAATCCTCAGACTTCTTTTATGCAACCGCGTAATAATAAAGGGGATTTCATAGCAGGTTTCAGTCCGGACGATTATACTCCGCATATTTGTGAAAGTAACGGCTGGCAGTATTTCTGGTCTGTGCAGCAAGATATTGACGGTTTGATAGAATTGACGGGAGGCAAGGAGAGGTTTGCGCAGAAACTGGATAGTATGTTTACCTATAATCCGTCTGCCGATGAAGATTTGCCTATCTTCAGTACGGGAATGATCGGGCAGTATGCGCATGGAAATGAACCGAGCCATCATGTCATCTATCTCTACAACGCTGTAGGGCAACCTTGGAAAACTCAGAAATATGCAGCCGAGGTGATGCATGAACTTTATAAGAATACGCCTGCCGGCTTATGTGGGAATGAGGATTGTGGTCAGATGTCTGCCTGGTATGTGTTCAGCGCAATGGGGTTCTATCCGGTGGACCCGGTTGGCGGCAAGTATGAAATAGGCACTCCCATGTATCCCGAGATGAAGATGCATTTGGCTAACGGTAAAACGTTTACGGTACTGGCATCGGCAGTCAGCAAGGAGAATTTTTATATCCAGTCGGTGAAACTCGACGGGAAACCTTATGATAAAAGCTATATCACACATGAGCAAATAATGAACGGTAGCATCCTTGAATTTGAAATGGGGGACAAGCCGGGAAAGGTGTGGTATTAAAAAGATAACTGTGGGATTATGGGTGATAACTTTGACCTGACTTATAAACTGCTTTTCCGTCAGTACTATGCTAATCTTCTCTTTTACGCTACACGCATTGTGGGCGAAGAAGAAGCGGAGGATGTAGTGCAAGATGTATTTGTAGAGTTGTGGCGGCGGCAAGACATGGTGACGGTGGGAGAACAGATACAGGCATTCCTGTATCGGGCAGTGTATACCCGTGCTTTAAATGTATTGAAGCACCGGGAGGTCAAGAATAGTTATGAAGCTGTTGTGACGGAGATTAACAAAAAGAGGATTGAGTTCTATCAGCCGGATAGCAATGAAGTTGTGAAGAGGATAGAAGATCAGGAACTCAGAAGGGAACTCTCTGAGGCGATTAATGAACTGCCGGACAAATGTAAGATGGTCTTTAAACTCAGTTATCTACATGATATGAAGAACAAGGATATTGCAGAAACGATGGGTATATCGTTGCGAACAGTGGAAGCCCATATGTATAAGGCTTTGAAGTTTCTGCGCGAAAGATTGGGCTACCTGAACTTCATGTTGGTCCTCTTTTTATTAGGTAAGGTATAAGTGTTTTTATTGAAACGGTTGTTTTATTAGTATGATGAAGGAAGGAATAAATAAGTTGGATGAAGAATTGATGGCCAGATTCCTTATGGGCGAATGTTCTGAAGAAGAACTCCATAAGGTGAATGCTTGGCTGAACGAGTCAGACGGTAACGCGCGTGAATTGTTCAAGATAGAGCAAATATATCATCTCGGAAAAAACGAAAATTTTGCAGATGAAAAGGAAATAGAGAGAGCGGAGAAACAATTATTCAAACGGTTGAAACTGGAAGAGACGAAGCGGCATAAGGTGCGCAGAATGAATACCTGGATGCGATATGCTGCTATGTTTATAGGTATCTTTCTCATATCCGGTTTGAGTTATCATATTTATCAGTCGCAAAGCGGGACGGGTTCATTGGTGGCTGTCACGGCAAGAGACGAAGTCAAAGAATTGATGCTATTCGGTCGTATCCCTAAGATTAGCTTGGAGATGGAAAAAGACACCTTGAAGTATCCGAGCGAATTTTCAGAAAGGGGAAGGAATGTATATATAGAAGGTGAAGCCTATTTTGAAGTAAAGAGAAATGTGGAGAAACCTTTTATTGTACGAAGTGAAGCTATGCAGGTCAGAGTCTTGGGAACAGTCTTTAATTTGAAGAGTGACAAGGCTAGCCGTTCGGCAGTAGCCACACTGATAAAAGGAGAAATTGAAGTTAAAGGGAATCATGAAGAAGGGATGATTGTTCTGTCTCCAGGACAGAAAGCGGAGCTGAATGGCATGACCCGCCGCCTGGTAGTGAAACAAGTGGATACAGGTATTGAAAACTGGCATAATAACCAATTTGTATTTGAGAAGGCGGATATTTTCACCATTGCACGAACTTTGGAGAATTCCTATGGGGTGAAAATTATTCTGGCTCCTGAAATGGATGTGACAAAAACTTATACCGGTGCACTGAAAAAGAAGAGTACTGTGGAAGAGGTGTTGAACTCTGTTAAGAATGTGATACCTATTGAATATAAAATAGTGGGAAATAGTGTATTTTTGTCTTCGAAGAAATAAATAGTTTTAGATGACGCATTATATATAAAACCTGATAACCAAATAATTATTGTAATATCATGAAGAACCTTTTTTTATCGATTAGTTTTTTGTGCTGCGCTCTTTGGGGGCAGGCTAAAGATTTTACACAATACGTCAATCCATTGATGGGTACGTTGTCCACCTTCGAACTTTCTACCGGTAATACTTATCCGGCTATTGCGCGTCCCTGGGGTATGAACTTCTGGACACCGCAGACAGGGAAGATGGGAGATGGCTGGCAATATGTGTACACTGCCAATAAAATCCGTGGTTTCAAGCAAACCCATCAACCCAGTCCCTGGATTAATGACTATGGTCAGTTTTCCATCATGCCGGTGGTAGGTAAACCGGAGTTCAATGAAGATAAACGTGCCAGTTGGTTCTCACATAAAGGAGAAATAGCATTACCTCATTATTATAAGGTATATCTCGCTGAGCATGATGTTGTAACGGAATTCACTCCTACGGAGCGTGCTGTCCTGTTTCGTTTCACCTTCCCCGAGAACGACCATTCTTATGTGGTGGTAGACGCTTTTGATAAAGGTTCTTATATTAAGATTATTCCCGAACAAAACAAGATCATCGGATACACCACTCGCAATAGTGGTGGGGTACCTGATAACTTTAAAAACTACTTTGTTGTAGAATTCGACAAACCTTTCACTTACAAGGCTTCCGTTGCCGACGGCAATGTGACTGAAAACCAGAATGAACAGTCTGCCGGACATGCAGGAGCCATCATTGGTTTTAAAACCCGTAAAGGTGAAATCGTTCATGCACGTGTTGCTTCTTCTTTCATCAGCTTTGAACAAGCTGACAGAAACCTGAAAGAATTGGGTAATGACAGCTTTGAGACTTTGGTTCAGAAGGGTCAGGATGCTTGGAATCAGGTATTGGGAAAAATAGAAGTGGACGGTGGTAATCTTGACCAGTATCGCACTTTCTATTCTTGCCTGTACCGTTCGGTGCTTTTTCCCCGTTCTTTCTATGAATTCGACGAAACCGGAGCTCCTGTGCATTACAGTCCTTACAACGGACAGGTTCTTCCCGGTTACATGTATACCGATACCGGCTTCTGGGATACTTTCCGTTGTCTGTTCCCTTTCCTCAACCTGATGTATCCGTCAGTGAACAAGCAAATTCAGGAAGGTCTCGTCAATACATATAAAGAAAGCGGTTTCTTCCCCGAATGGGCCAGCCCGGGACATCGTGGTTGTATGATTGGTAATAACTCGGCTTCCGTACTTGCCGATGCTTATCTGAAAGGCGTCAAAGTGGATGATGTAACTACTTTGTATGAAGGACTTATCCATGGAACCAAGAATGTGCACCCGGAAGTTTCGTCCACCGGTCGCCTGGGTTACGAATATTACAATGAACTGGGTTATGTTCCCTACGATGTGAAAATCAATGAAAATACTGCCCGCACGCTGGAATATGCTTATGATGACTGGTGCATCTACCAAATGGCCAAGGCTCTGAATCGCCCGAAGAAAGAACTGAAACTTTTTGCAGAACGTGCCATGAACTATAAGAATGTATTCGACAAAGAGAGCCTGTTGATGCGTGGCCGCAACAAGGATGGCCAGTTCCAGGCTCCTTTCTCACCGCTGAAGTGGGGTGATGCCTTTACGGAAGGAAACAGTTGGCACTATTCCTGGTCTGTATTCCATGACCCGCAAGGATTAATAGACTTGATGGGGGGCGAAAAAGTGTTCGTTGGTATGCTGGATTCTGTATTTACTGTTCCTCCTGTATTCGATGACAGTTATTATGGTCAGGTGATCCATGAAATACGTGAAATGACGGTGATGAACATGGGTAACTATGCTCATGGCAATCAACCGATACAACATATGATTTACATGTACAATTATGCCGGACAACCCTGGAAAGCACAATATTGGTTGCGCGAGGTGATGAACCGCATGTACACTCCCGGTCCCGACGGCTATTGTGGAGATGAAGATAATGGGCAGACTTCGGCATGGTATGTTTTCTCCGCATTAGGTTTTTACCCCGTATGTCCGGGAACCGACGAATACGTCGTTGGAGCTCCTCTTTTTAAAAAAGCAACCTTACATCTTGAAAACGGTAACAGCCTCATCATCCGTGCAACCGATAACAACAAGAAGAATATGTATATTCAAACAATGAATCTGAACGGCACAGAATATAAAAAGAACTATCTACGCCATGAAGACTTATTAAAAGGAGGAAACATTAACTTCCAAATGGGAAGCCAGCCCAATTTAAACAGAGGAACGGAAGAGGAAAGCTTTCCTTACTCCTTCTCTAAAGTCCTAAAAAAGATTCGTTAAATTCATAAAAAACAAGAGACTGTTTAACTAAGTCTCATGTTGATAAGTTTGCCTCTATTATGGGAATCCATAGCAGAGGCAAATTTTATTCTTCAAGACTTATTAGGGATATTCATTAAAAGGAAAAAGTGATCTCCTTATTCATCAACGTTTCAAAAATCAGGAAAAGATAGAGGAGCCACACACCTTATAGCAACATGTATGCTACTTGTCTCTTAAGAAAGAGTTACCTCCTCCAATAAAGCAAGCTCCCAACTACGCCAAACAATAGTAATTAACTTCAACTCACCTTTCGCCCTGGCTTCTGCCACTAGTTCGTCTTCACTATAACGAAGCAACTGACCACGTGCCTCATCGGCAAGGATACGTATTTCTTTTTCCGAAGCACCAGCTTTTGCATATTTCACCTCAAGCAGATAGGTGAAAGGAGGCAGTACAGGAACCGACGGACTAGGCTTGAAGAAGAAATCTGCAAAACCCTTATTCAATTCGTATTCCGGATAGAGCTGATAATAACGATACATTCCTAAATAGGCAAGCAAGAAGCCTTTAATGTGCGCTTCACCTTCAATATATTCACGGATACGACTTTGCTCACGAACAGCATTGGCGATAAAATCGAACAAAGGTTTCCAGTCTCCCCTGAAAGCCATATTCTCAAATAAAGCACTCATCCTGTTCATGTCAATTTTAAAGATATCATGCTTGATGTAGCCTTGTATCAAGAAATTAAACAGTTGTTCTCTTACAACCAAATTCGGTACATGTAAAATGGGTCTTCCCACCATGTCCACACCTTTGATGGAAAGAAGTCCGAAATAGAATAATAAAGACTTGAAATTACTGGGGTCTGTCATCTCCAATGCAGAAAAATGAGTAACAATGTCAGTAATAATCTCTCCTTGCTCGGCTATTTCCTTTATAACGGAAAAATTCTCTCCCAATCCGTGATCTAGCTTTATCAAGTATGCCAACTTATTAAAGTCGGTGCGAATGTTAGGGTCTACAATTTCTTTTGGCTTTTTATGATGAAGTACAAAAGATTTCAGAAAATAAAGTGCCATGTCAGAATTAAACATACACTGTTCCAATGTATCTTCACTAAAGCAATAATTGTCATAATTGGGTTTCATCATGGCAACTATTTCATCTATAGATTCTTGAAGTACTCCCTGCTCTTTATAATATGTCAACATCTCACGCAACTCTTTCTCACTGAATCCAACCAAATCATTAAACCATGAATCATTTGTTATATTGGTTCCGATGTTAAAGCCACTAGTCACATCATCCATCGTCACCGGACTCACTCCGGTAATAAACAACCGTTCAAGAGCGGCTCCGGTTCCGGTAGTGGCAGATTTTATCACGTTAAAGAAGCCACGAATAAAACCTTCGCCATGCGTTGCTTTCCTATAAAATTCCGTACCGTAAGTCGAAAGAATGGTATTGGTGAAATTATCATATTCATCAATGAGTAAATAAATACGAATATTTTTCTTACGGGTAGCATAGGAATTAATCGCAGACAGAAAAGCACCGGGTTCTTCTTGTATTTTCTCATCAAGAACATCCCAAATTTCTTTTCCTAACAAATCTTCATACTTAAAGACAAAATCTTTAAGTTTGCTACAACAATGCAGCTTAAACGATAGTTCTACTTCATTGACATTGGAACTCACTTCCGAAAAATTAAATCGCATGATGAGAAACTGATTGTGGAGCTTCGTCGGATGCTGACCTATGTATAGCTGACCAAACAACTCGTCAAACTGTTCAGCATGATTTACGTCATAATAGGCCTCTAACATAGCCAAAGTCAGACTCTTCCCAAATCTACGGGGACGTATCAGAAACAGATAAGGCGGTTGCATCTCTATTTTTTCAATGAACATTGTCTTATCTACATAATAATAATTCTCTTTCTGAATTCGGCTAAAATCAGTTATTCCGTAAGGTATTTGTTTCATCATATTGCGATTCCTTTCAATTTATCTGTCCCTTATTTCTGCAGACTTTTTTCAATATTCTGCAAACGGCGTTCTAACGCAGCATACTTTTCATCCTTTTCTTTTAAAAGACGCTCGTAGAGTTCAGTGATTTTGTCGATAGGATTGAAATTGTTTACCCGATTATCATTACTACTGTCAGTATCTTCGGTATAGGATTTCACAGTACCAATATTAATCTTTGCTCCACCTGTATTTTGTTCCGAATCATTCACCGTATTATTTTCAAACACCACCGTCTGCGCATCCTCTTCCAAACTCTTCAGATACTCGAAAGGGACTCCCAATGCCCGTGAAAAGCGGTGTAACATTTCATCATCAATCACTCTCATCTGCTCATATTTAGATACTGCTGATTGTGATAAATGTACTAATTGGCTTAAAACCTCCTGATTCATATTCTTTTCTATACGAAAACGACGTATGTTATGTCCATGATGAACTCTCCCAACAGTTAATTCTTCTGCTTCCATGATTCTTTTTTCTTTTTAAAATCCAACAAATATACAAATGAAAAGTTTCGTTCGAAGCAAATATACGAAAAAAACGAATAGATGTGATAATATGGATAAAAGGAATATTACAACCTGACAAATAGAATAAAATGAATACTTCAAACAGCGCATAATGTGTTAAATTATCACGAACTTTACCGCACGAAAGGGCAACAAAACAAAAGAGCTTACGGACATGAAAAGAATATTGACAAATAAAGAATACAGGTTCATAAAAGGGCTCAAAGAATTGATGATTAAATACAATGCGGTGATCTCTACAGATGCGCAAGGGAAAATTGAGATTGTGGTGAATGAAGACAACGAATCATTTGATTTTGAAGCAGAAAGCTATAATGGGATAGGATACAACGCGCTTACGGCAAGGCGCAGACGGAAAAGGAAAAACGGAAAGAGGAACCATATGGAACAAAAGAACACCCGCCTACGGAACGTGGGCTTCATTACCTTCTTTTTCAGCGGCATCTGCGCCATTTCCAGCGGCGTGGTGGTCAGCCTATTGCAGGAGCAGTATGGCTTCGCCTACGGCATGACCGGAACCCTGCTGTCTCTCATGAGCATCGGCAACCTGCTGGCAGGCTTTCTCATCGCCATGCTGCCCGGCAAGCTGGGCATGAAGCCCAGCATCCTGCTGCTGACCATCGGCTATGCGCTGGGCTACGCCATGATGGGCCTCAGCGGCGCGGTGGCTGTGCTGGCGCTGGGCTTCTTCCTCGTGGGCATCGCCAAGGGCAGTGTCATCAACACCTGCACCATCCTCGTCAGCGACAACTCCGCTGACCGCACCCGGGGCATGAACCTGATGCACAGCTGCTATGCCTGCGGCGCACTGCTCTGCCCCTTTTTCATCGCGGCGGCAGGCAGAGTGAGCGGCTCCTTCGCCGTGCTGGTGCTGGCTGTGCTGGGTCTGCTGCTCTGGCTGGTGTATATGGGGACTCCCTTTGCGGGCAAGGGCGCGGGCAAGAAGGAAGTCACCGATTGGAGCTTCCTCAAATCCACCCGCTTCTGGCTGCTGACCGGCCTGCTCTTCTGCCAGAACGCCGCTGAACAGAGCGTCACCGGCTGGATGGTCACTTACTTCAAGGGCAGCGGCATCATCGCAGGCGCACTGGCGGCGTATACCGTCACCGTTATGTGGGGCGCGACCCTCGTGGCACGTCTGCTCATCGCCTTCGTGTTCCCCTTCAAGCAGCCCCGCAAGGCCATGGTGGTCATGGGCGTGAGCTGCACCATCTTCTACATCCTGCTGGTGCAGGCCCGCAGTCAGGGCGCGGCCATCGTGCTGCTGTTCGCCTTTGCCTTTGCGATGGCGGGCATGAACCCCACCGCTGTGGCCAGCGCAGGCCGTATGACCAGCGTGACCAGCATGGGCATCATGCTGCCGGTGGCGGCCAGCGGCGCGATTCTGATGCCCTGGGTCATCGGCGTCGTGGCCGAAAGCGCCGGTCTTGCCGCCGGTATGATGACCAACATCGTTCCCTGCGTGGGTCTGGTCATCTTTGCGATTCTGGTTGCACGTTTGCCGGAAGAATAAAAATAAGAAGTGCAGCTGTATCAGCTCCCTACTGAGGGAGGTTATCTGATACAGTTGCACTTTTTTGACGCTGATAAGTTAAAAATCGAACTGTATCAGCTGATACAGAGCCTTCGGCCTGATACAGTGAGTCAGTGTATCAAACTGATACAGAGATAAAATAAGACGTAGATAAGATATATATTTGTCAGTGTATCACTTGTTCTCCCGCAGTAGTGCCGATGCCTCTGGCCTTTGCGCTGAACTCACAGCCGCAGTAATCCTGCCGGTAGAGGCCGTATTCCTCCGAGAGCTGCAAGCTGCGCAGATAGCCGTTCTGCTTTTTGAAGTCGGAGGGCAGATGCTTTACGCCGAACTCCTGCTCCAGCTCCTGCCCGATAGCATTGATGCGCTTGGCATCCTTGTGGGGGCTGATGGAGAGGGTCGTGGTGAACCAGTCGAAGCCGTGCTCGGCGGCATACTGGGCCGCACGGCGCATCCGCAGCCGATAACAGACCGTGCAGCGACTGCCGCGCTCCGGCTCGTTCTCGAGGCCCGCGACAGCGGAGTAGAACTCCTGCGGGTCGTACCGGTCTTCCACCACTGTTACCCCCAGCGGGTGGGCGGCGGCGACGAAGCGCTCCAGCTCTTCGCCCCGGCGGTGGTATTCTTCGGCGGGCCATGTATTGGGGTTGTAGTAGAGCACGGTGATGTCGAAATACCGGCACAGCCGCTCCAGCACGGCGCTGGAACAGGGGCCGCAGCAGGCATGGAGCAGCAGCCGGGGGCGGGTGTCGCCCAGAGTTTTCAACACTTCGTCCATCTGCTGTGAAAAATTGAGTTGGTTTGACATAAGAAAAGTCCTTTGCTATACTAAAATGAACCTATAAAAGGGCAGGCTGCCCTTCATACAACCTCTCAGTCTCGCTGTCGCTCGACAGCTCCCCTTGTAGGGGAGCCTCTGGCGAAGAGGGAAAGCTTTACGGAATGCCAAAGCCTCCCCTCGTTAGGAGCAACAACGACGACCGCCGCCAGCGGCGGAAACAGGGAGTCGCTGTTGGGGCCGCGGCCAGCAGGATGCAAGGCCCGAACCAAGGGCCGAAGCAGATGCTGGGAGCCGCAACCCGGGCAGTGGCACGCCGTCAGGCGTGACGGAGAGGTTTATTTCCTACTTTTTCTATATTGCAGCGGCCCGACGCCCATCGTCTCCCGAAAAACGCGGCGGAAGTGGGCCGCAGAGGCGAAACCGGTCTGCTCGGCCACGCTGCCGATGCTCAGCTCGGTCGTTTCCAGAAGCTTCTGTGCCGCCTCGATGCGGCGGGCGTTGATGTAGTCCACGATGGACTGCCCCGTCACCCGCCGGAACAGCCGGCTCAGATAGTAGGGCGAGATGTAGAACCGCGCTGCCACCTCGGTGAGGGAAAGCTTCTGCTGGTAGTTTGCCGCAAGGTAGGCGCATATCTGCTCCACCGTCTCGTTGCGGGGGCGGGCGTCGGCGGCGCTCTGCGCCCGGTGCTCCTGCTCCACATAGTGGAGCGTCAGTGCCAGATACAGCCCGCCGGGATACTCCGGCTCGCCCATGGCGCCCCGCATCATCTCCAGCAGCGTCCGCAGACGGCTGGCCCACTGGACGCTGCCGTAAAGGGCCATCTGGCTGCCCGGTGCAAAAAGGCGGAGGAAATCTTCGCCGGTGGCGTTCTTCATCTCGTGGAGCACTGCCAGCGGGAACTCGCACCCCAGCATTTCCGGCTGGGTGTGGCCCGCCTGCGATACCACCCACGCCCCCGGCCCCAGCAGCAATGCGCAGCCGGGGCTGACCAGGAGCGACATGTCCCCGCACTGGACCGTGCAGCTGCCGCCTGAAAACAGAACGATATGGCACATCTCGGCAGGCAGCTCGAGCCGCCCGCCGGACAGCTTGAGCGCTCCCGCCGTGATCTTCGCGTTGAGTTTTTCCCGTTCGGCGCGCATCCGCCCTTCCCCCTTCTTGCTATGCCTGCCCCGCCGGGGCAGTGCTCTGATATTCTTATCCCCAGTGTACCATGCCCGCCCTCTGCGGGCAAGCCGCAAATCTACGCAAATAACTCAGGAGGCTGTAAAAATGAATCTGTCTCTCATCCGTTCTATGACCCGCAGCGCCGTCTTCGAGCTGGAAAATGGCAAGTGCTTCCGCCCGGAGCACCCCTTCGCCGTGGCTCTGAACGGCAAGACCATTTACGAAAGCTGCAACACCAACGTGTTCTCCCTCTTCTCCCTGACTCCGTCCACCACCTACACCGTGGAGGTAGACACCGAGGGTGAGCACCTGAAACTGGATTTCACCACCGAGGCCGAGAGCTTCTTTGTGGACGCATCCCGCTATGGCCTCGTCGCCGATGGCGAGACCGACAACACCGGCAGGCTGCAGGCCGCTCTTTCCACCTGCCCCAGGGGCGGCACGGTATATGTCCCCGCTGGCCGCTACCGCACCGCCAGCCTCTTCATGAAGAGCTGCACCACCCTCTACCTCGAGAAGGGCGCTGTGCTGCTGGGCGACAACGACCGCACCCACTACCCCATCCTGCCCGGCGTCATCCCCAGCGAGAACGAAGTGGACGAATACTACCTCACTGGCTGGGAGGGCAACCCGCTGAACAGCTTTGCGGGCCTGCTGAACATCACCCAGGTGCATGACGTCGTCGTCACCGGCGAAGGCACGCTGGACTGCGACGCCCAGAACGGCGACTGGTGGGTCGACCCCAAGGTCAAGCGCATCGCATGGCGTCCCCGCGCCGTGGCGATGGTGGACAGCGAGAACGTCTGCCTCCACGGCATCACCGTGCAGAACAGCTACTCCTGGACCATCCACCCCATCTTCGTCAAACACCTCGACCTGCTGAACTTCAACATCAACAACCCCTACAACGCCCCCAACACCGACGGCATCGACCCCGAGAGCTGCGAGTACACCCGCATCATCGGCGTGAACATCCACGTCGGCGACGACTGCATCGCCATGAAGGCCAGCAAGGTCTTCCTCGGCATGAAGCTCAAGAAGAGCTGCGAGCACACCGTCATCCGCAACTGCCTGCTGGACAAGGGCCACGGCGGCATCGTCATCGGCAGCGAGATGAGCGGCGGCGTCAAGGACATGGTGGTCACCCAGTGCCTCATGGACCACACCGACCGCGGCCTCCGCGTCAAGACCCGCCGCGGCCGCGGCAACACCGCCGTCATCGACGGTCTGGTGTTCCGCAACGTGGAGATGCGGGGCGTCAAGGCTCCCTTCGTCATCAATATGTTCTACTTCTGCGACCCGGACGGCCACGGCCCCTATGTCCAGTGCCGCGAGGCTCTGCCCGTGGACGAGTACACCCCGAAGCTCGGCACCCTGACCATGGAAGACATCGTGGCCACCGACGCACAGTTTGCGGGCTGCTACTTTGACGGCCTGCCCGAGCAGCCCATCGAGGGCGTCTCCATGAAGAACGTCACCATCACCTTCGACCCCGACGCAAAGGAGGGTCAGGCTGCCATGGCCGACAACCGCCCGCTGGTCAAGAAGCTGGCCATCTACGCCGAGAACGTCAAGAACATCGAGCTGCACAACGTCAAGATCGAGGGCTATGAGGGCGAGCGCCTGCGCTTCGCCAACGTCGGCCATTTTGAGGAGGACTAAGCCATGACTCATGAAGAGATTTTGTCCATGCTGGGCGATTATGTGGACTACCTCATCGCCAATTCCAGCGCCGAGGCCCCCATGTGGAACATCGAGAAGGTCCGCAGCGGCAAGCCCAACAAGTGGAACTACATCGACGGCTGCATGATCACCGCCT
>OGII01001496.1_pt1 | contig 16168 bp, 13 predicted proteins | sample 1571701 | NCBI WGS metagenome assembly OGII01 (sample SAMEA2581950, study PRJEB24529) | metagenome | biome: Human gut stool | place: China | collected 2011
TCTGAGCCTACCCAGCAGGTGTACAGGGATTCATCCGGTACATTCACCCGGCGATCCATGATAATTACAGGAATTCCGGCATCTTTTGCCTCCTGCAGCACGGTATCCCACCCCGTTTCCGTAACGGGAGCCAGAACTATATAATCGACCTCCTGCTGAATAAACGTACGGATTGCCATAATCTGGTTTTCCTGCTTCTGCTGCCCATCTTCAACATACAGATGGTATCCTTTATCCTCTGTAAAAGTTTCTTTCATAGAAATTGTATTTGAACTTCGAAAGGCTGATTCTGCTCCGAGCTGGGAAAATCCGATCACAATCTGATCATTCCATTCTTCAAGAGCAGATATTTCCTCCTGTTTTTCTCTGTCTGAATGTGACAAACTTTTACTGCAGCTAATCCCTAATAACAGAACACCTATAAAAAATACCATACCAAGAACACATTTTTTCATCCTGTCTACAACCTATTCGTGAAAAAATGATATAGATTCCTGCAACTCAATCGCTATTACGTTCATTTTTTCACATTTTCTGTTTACATTTTGTATTTCTAAAATAATATCTGATATATTTTGATTTACATTTGCATTCTGACCGGCATTCTTCTTGCTGATCTCTGTAAGCGTCCGAATACCTGTTACAATCTTCTCTTTACGATCAGATAAAAGAATCGTCTTTTCTGCAATACCCTCAATCTCCGATACGGAACGATCAAGATCCATACTATGTTCTGCATATTTCTGCTGTGTATCCATAACGGTCTGCTGTTCCTTTACAATCAATCCGGAAACCTGATCTGCAAGCCGCACAGATTCCAGAGATTTTTCTGTAATCGTTTTGGCCAGATTTTTAATCATTTCCGCACCCTGGGCACTTTGATCCGAAAGATTGCCGATTTCTTCTGCAACAACACCGAATCCTCTTCCTGCTTCACCGGCTCTGGCGGCTTCAATTGAAGCATTAATGCTCAGAAGTTTTGTCTGTTCCGTAATAGAAAGAATCAGTTCAACTGCTTTATCAATCTCCCTGATCGATAAATTCGTCTGTCGAATTTGCTCTGCAATATCTCCAACCGCCTTCACAGATTGTTCGCTGCCTTCATATATTTCATTCATACTATCCGTTGCCTTGCGGTTAGTCTGAATCATACTCCGTGAATTGCTTTGTAATCGAATAACGCGGTCCGATATTTCAGCTACACCTTCCTCAATTTCTATGATCTGCTCCTCAATCCTTTGAATATTTTTATCCAGAAGAAGAGTAGAATCCGATAAATCATTCATGGAAACTGAGATTTTATCTGCCTTATGATTACTATTTTCACTTAATTCGGTTACATTTGCAATATCATTTACTAAAGAAATTGACAGCTCTTTGACACTGCTGATAATGGTTACCAGTTTTTCCTGCATATTCTGTGTAGAAGTTAACAGTTCATTCATTTCACGTATGCCACTTTTTGCTTCATTCTCCTGTCTCAAAATACCTCTGGAGAGAGCATCAACATTTTTCCCGGCACGCTTCAAGGCACTGGTAAGATAGCGGCTGAAAATCAAAATTAACGTGGCAAACAAAATACCAAGCATCAGTGCCGTAAGCAGGTATTTATAAATCATATTTCTGGAGGCTTCCGTAATATCGTTTTGTAATTCACCCGCAAATGCCATTCCCACAAGCTCTTCGCCGGTAATAATGGGCATAAAATATCCATAATATACCTGATGATCTATTAAAACACTCTGATCATAAAATCCTTGTAGCAAAATCTCGCGATCGGCCTCAAAATCCTTACCAATAGGGATCTCACGAATTCGATAATCATTTTCATTCTTAACAGAAGTAACACAGGGAACATCTTCAAAGATGATCGCCATTTCAATTCCCTGTTCCTTAAGACTGTCAATATAATCATTGAAATTACTTGCATTCATAACTGTAATTTCATTTTCCCTGCAATGATTTGCCAAATTCGATGCAGCAATATATAACGTATTTTCGACATTTTTTTCCAGATAGTTTTTCGTCATATAAACAGACATCAGACTTGTAATCAAAATTGCAATCAGCAACGGTATTAATGAAATCAATATTAAAAAACTGAACATTTTTAATTTATGATTCTGTTCCTTTATTATCCCTTTCTTCTTTTCTGACATATAAATCTTCCCCCCTTTGATCATTTTGACTCATGCATAACTATTATAAATATTATAAAATAAAAGGAGTCTCCTGTAAATATTTGCAAGAAGACTCCTTTCCATCCCTGTTTTTGTAATCCGTAACCTATCCTGATATAAGCATCCCGTCATTCTCTGTATCTGCTGGGCATACGAATGTTTCTATCCCTTAGACAGCTTCTTCTTTCTGGACATTACAATACTCTGTACCACAAGGAACAGGCAGAGCATTGCGGCGATCGTAATTCCTGTCCACCATGCCTGATCCAGTCCGGCGGAGGATACGATGTTTTGAATGGTACTTAATGACAATACTCCAAAGAAGGTTCCGATAATATTACCGACACCACCTGTCAGCATCGTTCCGCCAATGATAGAGGAAGCAATCGCATTCATTTCCATTCCGCTTGCATGAGATGCAGAGCCGGAACCGACATGCATAAAGTAAACAAATCCTCCGATACCGGCTAACACACTGCAGATCAGATAGGCAAAAAATTTTGTACGCTTCACGTTAATACCGAGCATCAGGGCACTCTGGCTGTTACCGCCGACTGCATAGAATTTACGTCCGAACTTCGTGAAACGAAGAACACAGAACAGAAGAATTACAACAAGCAGTGCAACCACCACTCCGATTTCAATATATGCGTTTACGTAATTTCCGAGCTTATTAACCGATCCCATTCCGGGTATTGTGATTCTGGTATCCTTTAAGGCCACAAACTGTTCATTGGCTACGTTAAAGGGATTCGTGTTCACGATAGTTGTCATTCCCCTGGCAAAGAACATCCCCGCCAGTGAAACAATGAATGGCTGGATATCCATGTAGGCAACAAGATAACCCTGAACCAGACCAAAGCCAAGGCCGATTAATAAGGAAATACCAATGGCTCCAAAGATATTACCACCATGATAATCCAGATATACCGCGCAGCACATACTTACAAGGGCTACCACACCACCTACCGAAATATCAATTCCACCGGTAATCATCACAAGGCTCATGCCACAGGAAATAATAATCAGGGCAGCATTTGCATTTAAAATATTAAAGAAGGTCTGCGGCTTTAAAAAGAATTGCACCGATATACATTGCAAAGAAAACAACAACAGTAATCAACAGCAGCAGACTGGTGTCTGTTAATTTCATTTTCCTTTTTGCCTTCATATTACTGTACCTCCTTCTTCAGTGTTCCTGCTTTCATCCGCTTAAAGAACTCTCCCATTTTTTCCCGTACTACAGGTGCACTGAATACCACGAGCAGAATAACAACAACTGCCTTATATGCAGGGAGAGCATCTGACTGGACATTGAATTTATACAAGGTCGTTGTCAGGAACTGGATCACAAAAGCACCAAGTATGGATGCTGTCATATTGAACTTACCACCACCTAATGCATTCCCTCCAAGTGCTACGGCGAGAATAGCATCCATTTCAATATCCTTCGCAATTACCGAATAGTTAATGGAAGATAAACGGCTGACTTTGATGAGTCCTGCTACTGCCACGCAAAGTCCGAGAATTACAAAGGTCAGGAACTTGATAAATGCCGGATTTAAACCATTCAGTCTGGAAGAGCTTTCGTTAATACCGACTGCCTGCGTATACAGTCCAAGATTCGTAAACTTCAAAACCAATACAGTCACGAGGATACACGCTGCCGCAATGAAAACCGGTGTAGGAATCGGAATTCCCGGAATGAAACCGCCGAATACCGCAAAAGTGGCATCATTGACAATCGGAAGCTCGTTGTTATTGATCCAGGCTGCAATGGAACGCCCTGCCGTATACAGAATCAGAGTCGCTACCATAGGCTGAATTTTAAAATATGCAACCAGCGCTCCGTTAAATGCTCCAAAAAGCATTGCTACCACACAGCTTATAAGGAACGCCACAATAATCGGTGCCTGTAAGGTATCCGGTCTTGAATTGGTTCCACAAAGTACCCGGAGGATTACGCTGCCGCTGATTGCGATGGCTGCGCCCACGCTGATATCCTGCCCACCGGAAGCTGCCGTAACAAGCGTCATACCGATAGCAAGGATCGCAAGCTCTGAACCATAATCCAGAATGGTGATCAGGTATCCGGACAATACCGGATTTCCCGCACTGTTATAACCCAACGTAATTTTATAGAACGAAGGATCTGCAATTAAATTGAAAATAGCCAAAATCAATAATGCAGCTATGGGAATAAAGATCTGTCTGCGAAATATTTTCTGTATCATTCCATATCACCTCCGGCTATTGTACTCATAATCTTTGCCTGCGTTAAATCCTTTCCTGTAAGCTCACCAACCACCTTGCGGTCACGCATAACGATGAGTCTTGAACAGGTACGAAGCATTTCATCGGTTTCGGAAGAAATAAAGGTTACGCTCATTCCCTCTGATGCCAGATCCAATACCAGCTTCTGTATATCAATCTTTGTTCCGACATCAATACCTCTTGTCGGCTCATCCAGAATCAGATATTCCGGATGTGTGAATAACCATCTTGCAAGGATCACCTTCTGCTGGTTACCACCGGAAAGGGATTTAATCGGGGTATCTGCAGATGCTGTTTTAATATCCAGAAGCTTAATGTATTCCTCTGCAATTTTATTTGCCTCTGCCTTTGAGAAGGGTTTAAAGAATCCCCGTAATACCTGCTGTGCCAGAATAATATTTTCACGGACAGAAAGGTCACCTACGATTCCATCCACCTTACGGTCTTCCGGAAGATAAGCAATTCCATGACGCATCGCATCAATCGGTCTGGTAATCTTTACTTCCTTACCTTTCATCTTCACCGTTCCGCCTGATACATGATCTGCACCAAATATGGCACGGACACATTCGCTTCGTCCGGAGCCCAGAAGTCCGGTAAATCCATTCACCTCACCCTTCTTTATATAAAAATCAAACGGCTTGATTCCTGCATTACTTACCAGCTGCTCTGCTTCCAAAACATTCTCAGACGCATCGGTTCCATGGTACACCTTATCGTCATCACGGATGGATGACATATCATCCAGCTCTTTTCCAAGCATCTTTGCAACAAGCTGGACTCTCGGAAGATCCTTAATTTCATACTGTCCAACCAGCTTGCCGTCGCGGAGAACCGTAATCTTATCACATACCTCATATACCTGATCGAGGAAATGTGTTACAAAGATAATTCCAACGCCTCTTGCCTTCAGATCACGCATTAACTTAAACAGCTTTTCAACCTCCTGCTCATCCAAAGAGGAGGTCGGCTCATCCAGAATCAGAACCTTGCAGTCCATATCTACTGCACGTGCAATAGCTACCATCTGCTGGACAGCAATCGAGCAGTTTGCCAGCTGCTCCGATGCATCCGTCGGAATATCCAGAGACTTTAATATACGGTTTGCGCCTTCATTCATGGATTTCCAGTTCTGCATGAAGCCCTTCGTTCTTCCAATATACATATTCTCTGCTACAGAAAGATTCGGACACAGAGTAATTTCCTGATATACTGTACTGATTCCAAGCTCCTGTGCATCCTGGGGTGATTTGATACTGACCGGCTTGTCATGGCCTTTCAGATAGATATTTCCCTCTTCTTTTCCATAAACTCCGGTTAATACCTTAATTAATGTAGATTTTCCGGCACCGTTTTCACCCATCAATGCATGAATTTCACCCTCACAAAGTGAAAAATCAACTCCCTGCAGGGCACGTACTCCGGGAAAGCTTTTATGTATATTTTCCATTTGTAAAACAATATGTTCTTTCACTGCAGCCGTCACTCTCCTTGCCTTTATAATAAGCGCGGAGCAGCTTTGAATGTCTCCTTCCTGCACCGCGCTTATTCATCTGTAACTATTCAATCGCTTTACCGTTATCTTAACAATTACATTAATCCTGAATAGTTACCCTGATTTTATAATTCTGATCTGTCAAAAATGTCAGACCTTCCCTATATTTCCTTAAATACCGTATTTATCAACATCTTCCTGGGTAATAGAAGCTGCATCAAAGCCCTTTTCTTCCATGATGATGGTCTTTTCGGAAATGGTTCCGCCGCTTTCCAGTGTCTTAATGATTTCATCAATGTAAGATGCCTGGAAAGGATTACACTGTCCATCATAGTTCCAGTTCTGGTTTAATAATTCTTCCAATGCCCACTTATTGCAGTCAAAGCCCATAACGATAACGTCCTTGCCAACACCATGGGAAATATTTGCTTTATCAAGAGCTGCTACAGCGCCCTTAGCCATATCATCATTTTCTGCATAAATTACATTGAAGGATTCGCCGGAATCAATAACAGACTGTACGATCTGCTGTGCTTTTTCTGCATTCCACTCTGCAGTCTGCTGTGTTACCAGTGTCCAGCCATCGGAAGCAACAGCTTCATCCAATGCTCCGGAACGACCCTGCTGTGCTGCAGAACCCATAACACCCTGAAGGTGAATGATCTTATATTCGCTGAGTCCCTGTCCCTTTAACCAGTCCACTGCAGTCTGGCCTTCCTTTGCCATATCCGATACGATGGATGCTTCATAAAGACTTGCATCTGCATCGATAGTACGGTCAAATAAGATTACGCGGATACCTGCATCCTGTGCATCCTTTAATACGGAATCCCAGCCGGCAGTATCTGCTGCGGAAAGAAGAAGATAATCCACACCGTCCTGAATAAACTTCTGTGCTGCGGTAATCTGTTCATCATTCTTTAAGCTGTATGCAAAAGATGCTTCATAACCGTTTTCTGCTGTAAACATTGCCTTCAGGTCCTTGTCATTTGCGGTACGATATCCGGATTCATTCGGATCGTTGTTGATAATACCAACCTTGATTAACTCACCTGATGCAGAGGTATCTGCTGCTGTGTCTGTAGAAGCAGATGCGCTGTCTGATGCGCTGTCTGATGTACTTTCTGTGTCTGTCGATGCCGTAGATGAAGCCGGTGCGGAACCGGATCCGCATGCGGTTAATCCAATTACCATTGCTGCTGCCATTGCCAAAGCCATAAGTTTTCTCTTCATATGTTATAACCTCCCATTAATGAAAAATAGTCTCATCAAAGATTGATTTCTTTGATAAGACTATCATAACTTTTCCGGCATAATTTACCATGAAGATCCTTATTGCAAAAGTTGAATTTTATCTTTAAAAATAAACCGGAGTGGAATTTTTTACGAATCCGGTTGAATTTCTTCTTCCAGGCTGGACAGACCACTGTCTGCATCCGGCAGTAAAATCTTCACTGTAGTTCCTTCCTGATAGGTACTTGAAATCCGAAGACCGTATTCTTCTCCGCAATTTAAGCGAATCCGTTCATTTACATTATATAATCCGTATACTTTACTTTCGGCAAGCTGCTTATATAACAATGCATTCCGTACCTGCACCAAACGTTCCGTCTGCATACCGATTCCGTTATCCCGAACCTCCAATATGAAAAAGGAATCCTCCCTGTAACCCCTTACGGTAATCTTTCCTTTACCGCGCTTATTCTTAATTCCATGATAAAGCGCATTTTCCACAAGAGGCTGCACCGTGATCTTTGGAATGGTGTTTTGATAAAATTCTTCCGGTACATCAATTTCATACTCCAGAATATCCTGATACCGCATCTGCTGGATTTCCAGATAACTGCGGACATGCTGGATCTCTTCTTTGATCGAGATAATATCCTTTCCCTGATTCAAAGAAGTCCGGAAGAAGTCCGACAGGCTCTCCACCATATGGACAACCTGCTTCTGCTCATCACTTTCTGCCAGCCAGATAATCGTATCCAATGTATTATACAGAAAATGAGGATTAATCTGTGCCTGAAGAAGCTCAAATTCTGCCTTCCGGATACGGATCTGCTCCTTCTTCACCTGTTCAAGAAGCGCGTTGATCTTGTCAATCATCGTATTTAAGGATTCGCTTAACTGTTTTGCTTCCACACCTGTATTAACATGGGATCTTACCTGCAGATTTCCCTGTGATACCTGCTGTGTCACCTCCACAAGCTCCGTAATCGGTCTTGAAATACTTAAAGGAATATAGTGGGAAATAAATACAATCAACAGCAAAACCGCAACAAAGGCAATGACGGAAATTTCAATCATGGAAACAAAAAAGCTCTGGTATTCCGCATGGGATTCCTGAATTCCCTTTATTTCATAATAAATATACTGAAAAATCGTTTCGCGCACGAGTGTCGTTACAATCTGAATATCATTTTCCCAGATTTCCATATTGTCCTCATAACGGTTTCCTGCCCGGATATTCTGTTCAATACGATCCACATAGGTATCGAGATTATTCAGATACTTCTTAATACTCTTTAATCTGGCAAGATTGTCTTTAGAATCCGTAATCTGCTCCAATCCGGTAATGATCCGGTTCGCATTGGTAAGCATATCCCGGAGTTCTGATTCTTCTACTGTCTTGTTTCCTACAATCAGAAGATAGGTCTCATAGTCAAAATCCTTTTTAAAATCAAGCGTAAACTCACTGGCTGCTACGGTAGAGTTAATCATATCCTGATACCGGTAGTTCGCTGCCCAGAGATTATAAAAGCAAAAGAGCAGAAACAAAAAAATAGGAATCAGGATCACCAGATAAGAATATCGTATTTTACTTGTCAGGGAAGAACGGTCGTAAAAATCCTTCGCTGCATTTTTCAATTTCTTATTCATGCTTTTCCTTCCCGGTATTGTGTCGGTGTCATTCCCTGCGTTTTACGGAACAGGGCTGAGAAATAATGCGGATCCTTATATCCGACCTCCAGTCCGATCTCGCTGCTCTTTTTGCCGGTACAGCGAAGGAGCTCTTTAGCCTTATTCATACGAAAATCGGTCAGATATTTAATAAATGGCTGTCCGGTCTGCTGACTGAAAATCATACTGAAATGATTGGGTGAAAAGTTCACATGTGCAGCAAGCTGATTTAAGCTAAGATCCTCTTCCACATAATGGGCTTCAATATATGCCTTCACATCGTCCATCAGACCCTTATATTTATTTCCGGATACCTGATCCCGTTCATCAATTGCTTTTTGAATAATACGGACAATATACTCCTTGGAATATTCGATACTTGACAATACATCCGAAGCAACATCCATCGGTTCCACTTCATCCCTCGACAAACCGATCTCTTCCACAAATTCTGCAACACAAAAATAGGCATCCATCACAATGTACTGCCGGAAGATTCTGGATTTCACGGCACTATGATCCAGCTTTTGAAACATCTCGTCAATAAAGTAAGGAACCTCCTCCTTGCATCCGACCTTCATAAACTCCTGCAGCTTACTTTTCTCAAACTGCTTGTAATCCAGCTCCTGGATATTGAGGTTATCCTTCTCCGATTCACGGTCCATACTCTGTTTAAAGTAACGTTCCCGGATCCGTTCCTTCTGCTTCCGCTCTACAATGGATGCCGCCACCAGGTCAATTTCCTTAATCAGGGCATCTCCGCTGATCGGTTTCAGAAGATACTGGGCTACACCGATTTTAATTCCTTCTTTGGCATACTCAAATTCTTCATATCCGCTTAAAATAATAATTTCTGTTTCCGGAAATTCCTTTTTGATCAACCTGCTCAAGGCCAGTCCGTCCATAAATGGCATGCGGATATCGGTAATCACAATATCCGGCCGTATTTCCTGAATCATCGGAAAAGCAAGCTCTCCATCTCCTGCTTCTCCGCAGAATTCATATCCATGTGCCTGCCAGTCAATATTCTTCTTGATTCCCTCACGGATAACATATTCATCCTCTACCAGAAAAACCTTAATCATAATTCTCCCCCCTCTGGATAATTACTGCAACCGGTTCTGCTCCCATAATTCCTGTTGTTTTGCTGTGAACCAAGACGCCATTCCTTCGGTGAACAGCCGCAGCGCTTTTTGAAATAGCGGCTGAAGTGCGACAGATTGGAAAAGCCGCAAAGCTCAGCAGTCTGACTAATGGAAAGTGCCTGGTTTGTGAGAAGGTTTTTCACCTTATCAAGGCGTACCTCAATCAGATCATTATGTGGTGTACTGCTGAAAAACATTTTATAATAGGAATAAAACTGGCTTTTTTCCATATTGGCCATTTCACACAGCTTTTCCATGGTCCATTCCTTTTCATAATGGCTCAGCATGGCAAGGCGCAGCTCCTGAAACTCACGGTATAATCCCTCCGGCTCTGCGGCTGCTTTCCGATGCAGCAACATACCACGTGATGCTGTGATCAGCATCTGACGGACCAGTGTCTCCTCATATTCCTCCGCATAAGGATCTTTTGTAATATATTCCCGCTGCAGACAACGGATATATTCATCAATTTCTTCCGTATTCTGCGGATAAAAAATCATGTTCGGCACAATTCCGTACCTCGCTCCCAAATCCTCATTGCACCAGAAATGCACGTAGCTGTTGCGGAATTTCTGTACCGCCTGATAATGCTGCTCATGACCGGGTGTGTAAAAAATACAGGCATTTTCCTGTGTGATGGAAAACTGCTTTCCCACATACACCCGCATTGGCGTTTTAAACAGCAGAAAAAGATAATCTCCGCTGCCCTCCGGACGGTAAATAATATCGTAATCTGCATTGGATCTGTTATATTCACAAATATGAATCGAAAAATCCATCCTCTTCTCCTTTTTTCCCATTCTATCGCAAGGCCGGAAGAAAAGTCAATTCTATCGGACAAAAATCTCTAGGTTTTTTTCTCCTTCCTGTTAAAATCAAAACCATAAAAAGACATTATCTGAAAGGAGAATTTTAAAATATGAAAAAAGCAGAGATTATCATTGACAAATACTTTCTGACCGGAAAAGTTGACAAACGAATCTTCGGTTCCTTTATCGAACACCTCGGCCGTGCCGTTTATGAAGGAATTTATCAGGAGGGAAGTGCACTTTCCGATGAGCAGGGCTTGCGCAAGGATACGCTGGCTCTCGTAAGAGAGCTTCAGGTACCAATCGTCCGTTATCCGGGTGGAAATTTTGTCTCCGGCTATCACTGGGAAGACAGTGTGGGGCCGAAAGACAAGCGGCCTGCAAAGCCGGAGCTTGCCTGGGGTGTCATTGAGACAAACGAGTTTGGCCTGAACGAATTTGCCGACTGGTCCAAAAAAGCCGGCAGTGATATCATGATGGCTGTCAACCTCGGAACCCGTGGACCGGAGGACGCCAAAAATGTTCTGGAATATTGTAATTTCAAAGAGGGCACCTACTACAGTGATCTGAGAAAGTCCCACGGCTATAAAGAGCCTCACAACATCAAGCTCTGGTGCCTTGGTAACGAGATGGACGGACCGTGGCAGATGGGTCACAAGACTGCTTCCGAATACGGCCGTATCGCTGCAGAAACTTCCCGTCTGATGAAATTTATGGATCCGACCATCGAGACTGTTGCCTGTGGAAGCTCCGGTCTTACCATGCCGACCTTCGGCTCCTGGGAATATACGATTCTGGACGAATGCTATGACGAGGTGGATTACCTCTCCCTGCATCAGTATTATGGAAATGCTGCTGACGACACGGTTGATTTTCTGGCAAGCTCCAAGGGTATGGATGACTTCATTTCCGGTGTCGTTGCTATCTGTGATGCGGTCAAAGCCAAAAAACATGGTAAGAAGCAGATCAACCTTTCCTTCGATGAGTGGAATGTATGGTATCACAGCAATGAGCAGGATAAGAAGCTTGAAAAATGGGGTCGTGCACCGCATCAGCTGGAAGATGTCTACAATTTTGAGGACGCACTGCTCGTCGGAAGCTTACTGATCACACTTCTGCGTCACGCTGACCGTGTTAAAATCGCATGTCTGGCACAGCTTGTCAATGTCATCGCCCCGATCATGACATCCGACACCGGCGCATGGCGTCAGACCATCTTTTATCCATATATGCACGCAAGTGTATACGGCCGTGGAACCGTGTTAAACACACAGGTTCTGACTCCCGTTTATGAAAGTAAAACCTATGGCGATGCCCCATACCTTGACTCTGTCTGCATCTGGGATGAAGAGCATGACGCACTGACTATTTTTGCGGTTAACAAGAGCCTGGATGAGGATATGGAGGTTTCCTGTGATCTGCGTCAGTTCGAGGGATACCGTCTGGCTGAACATATCGTACTGACCAACGACGATATGAAGGCTGTCAACACCGAAGCGGATCCGGATCACGTTGCCCCGGCGCATTCCGATGCTACAATTCTTGAGAATGGAAAGATGCATACAATTCTTGGAAAACACAGCTGGAATGTAATCCGTCTTACCAGATAAATCAGAAGCACAAAGCATGTCCTGAAAAAGATACCATTCTGATTCAGGACATGCTTTTTTCTATTGGATCCCTCACGATACAGGAATTTCCGATAACCAGCTCTGGTGCAATCAGAATATCTGTGCAGACCGGCTCTTTCATCTTTTCTTTTGACGGATCCTCAGGCAGCCTGTTTCTGTGCTCCTCACAATGAATCAGCTTAAGCAGCAGCTCTGCTGCCATTTCTCCCAGCTTTTCCTGAGGATGAACAATAGTCGTCAACTGCAGTCCCCCATTGTTCGCTATGTAGGAATTGTCATATCCGGTTACGGATACATTGTAAGGAACCTTTTTCCCGGCAGCAGTAAGACCCTGAATCACCTTCATGGCAATCTGGTCATTATAGCAGACAACCCCATCCATCGGAACTCCGCTTTCTGCCATCTGCTTAATGGCCTCATACGGATGAATGGCACGATCCTCCGTATAAAACCAGATCACGTGATCCGGTTCATAGGGAATTCCCGCTTCCTGCAGTGCCTTTACATATCCCTTATGTCGATTCTGCCCCTGAATATCATCCGACTTAAACACACCAATGATCGACTTATGCCCAGTATCGATCAGATACTTCGTAATAAGATAACCACCCATCGCATCATCCATAAGCACCCTTGGCTTCTCCTTCATCGTTGCAAAGCAGCCCTGGATAAACACGTAAGGAATACCATACTCTTCCAGCTTTTCATACAGGTGGGTGTGCTTACAATAAATCTGACTTTTGCTCGGCTCGATAATAATTCCGTCAATGTCCTTCTGAAGAAGCTCTTCTAAGCATCTTGCCTCCTGACTTCTGGAATTCCTTGTGTTCTTCAGAATGATGCTGTAGCCCTGCTCCGTCAGTACCTTATCGATTCCCCCGATTACACGCGGGAAAATATAATCCGACAGATACGTGGTAACTACGGCAATATTATGGGAATGTCCCGTATGTAAGACCCGCTCGGAACAGAAGGTTCCTCTCCCATGCTCCGCGTAAATATAGCCTTCATTCTGAAGCACCGAAAGAGCCTTGCGCACCGTCTGTCTGCTGACCTGATACTGAGCCGATAATTCATTTTCCGAAGGAAGCCTGTCTCCTGCCTGGATTTCTCCCGACACCATCTTCTCCCTTAAATCTTCCATTAACTTCGAATATTTCAACTGCCTTTGTTCCATGATTCCTGACCCCAATTACCAGTATAGTTTCATGCTTTTCTCTATTTCAGATTTTCAAAACTGCTCCTCATTTCATAGTAATACTACGAAAATTTATTCAGCAAATAAATTCTCCGCTGTAATAATTGACTGTATCTCTCCTGAATAAGCATTTTCACTGACCCCATATGTTGTGATTAATGTTGAATAACTTAATTTCATATTCACTTTTGGAAATTTTATACTATTATAATAATGCATCTCTTACATGAATTCAATTTTTTTACAAATCAGCACATCTTTATCTAATCTTAATACGCCGCAAATATTTCTTATCTGCTCTTAAAATTTCCGGCTGTATAATGTATAATAAAACCACTTAGCTATCATAGTAGATAAGGAGCTGACTTTATGCCGGAAGAAATCATTCACCAAAAGCACCGCCTTTCGTCTTTCCAAATTATCATATCAGGTTTTGTCGGAGTCATTTTGCTGGGAGCATTGCTGCTGATGCTACCGGTCTCCACAACAGAGGGATGCATAACTCCATTCAACGAAACGCTGTTTACTGCGACCTCTGCCGTCTGCGTCACCGGACTTGTGGTGCAGGATACCGGAAGCTATTGGTCAGGCTTCGGCCAGGCTGTCATTCTTGCACTGATACAGATCGGAGGACTTGGCGTTGTAACAGTTGCAGCATCGTTCACATTGCTGTCCGGACGAAAAATCTCTCTGATGCAGCGCAGCACCATGCAGGACGCAATTTCCGCTCCAAAGGTTGGCGGAGTTGTCCGGCTGACGCAGTTTATCCTTCGAGGTACATTTTTAATTGAGCTGCTTGGTGCAGCAGCCATGCTTCCGGTATTCTGCCGGGACTATGGATGGCGGGGTATCTGGATGGCAGTGTTTCATTCCATATCTGCATTTTGTAATGCCGGGTTTGACATTCTTGGAACAGAAAACAATCTCTATCCTTCCCTCACCGGTTATACAGGCAGTCCGATCATCAATATCACAATTATGCTACTGATCGTGATCGGCGGCATTGGTTTTCTGACCTGGGATGATATCTGCGAACACAAGTGGCATTTTCATCGCTATCGGGTACAGAGCAAGGTAATCCTTGCCATAACGGGCTTCCTTATTGTTGTGCCTGCTGCATTTTTCTTTTTTGAGGACTTTTCTGCGCTTCCAACAGGAACGCAGCTTCTGGTATCCTTTTTCCAGTCTGTCACTACAAGGACGGCGGGCTTTAACACAGTAGCTCTATCTGCAATGTCAAGTGCATCGAAGGGCATAATGATTCTTCTGATGCTTATTGGCGGCGCTCCCGGTTCTACCGCAGGCGGAATGAAGACAACAACGCTGGGGGTTCTGCTTGCCAATGCTGTCGCAACCTTTCGTCAACGCGATAATGCCCAGTTTTTCGAACGCAGGATTGATTGCAATACTGTCAAAACCGCTTCGACCATTCTGACAATGTATCTTACGCTGTTCTTTGGAGGAGGCATTTTTATCAGTGTATATGAGCATCTTCCGTTATCCGACTGCCTCTATGAAACATCATCAGCAGTCGGAACGGTCGGGCTGACGTTAGGGATTACACCACAGCTGCATATTCCTTCACAAATAGTACTGATCATACTCATGTATCTTGGCAGAGTCGGCGGTCTAACACTTATTTACGCCACGCTCTCCGGCAAAAAGGCTGGAAATGCAAAACTGCCCCAGGAAAAAATTACAGTCGGATAAATAAGGAGGATTTTATTTTATGAAAAATATTCTACTAATCGGAGCAGGCCGCTTCGGACGACATATAGCCATACAGCTTTCCCAACTGGGTCATCAGGTTATGGCAGTCGATACAAGTGAAGACCGGATTAATGATGTATTGCCATTTGTCACCAATGCACAGATTGGCGATAGTACAAATGCAGACTTTCTTCGTTCTCTTGGCATCGGAAATTATGACGTTTGCATTGTAACCATTGGAGGAAGCTTTCAGAACTCGCTTGAAACAACATCACTGCTGAAGGAGCTTGGAGCAAAATGTGTAGTGTCACGTGCCGAACGGGATGTACAGGCAAAGTTTCTGCTTCGAAACGGAGCCGACCACGTGGTCTACCCGGAAAAGCAGGTTGCAAAGTGGGCTGCTATCCGGTACACTGCTGACCATATTTTCGATTATATAGAAATTGACGAACAGCATGCTATTTTTGAAGTAGGAGTGCCGGAAGGCTGGATTGGTAAAAGTATTGGTGATCTGGATATCCGCAGAAAGTTTGGGATCAGTATTCTCGGCATCAAACACGCAGGAAAAACAGACGTTTCCGTCACGCCTGATACAATATTATCCGGAGATGGTTCCATTCTGGTACTGGGCGAATACAAGGCACTGCAAAAATGCTTCCGGATCTGAACTGTAACGTAAGATGGAAAATCAAGACCGAATTCAATCCTGTCAGGTAGAAACCATCATATATTGATGCTATATATTAGTAGTTATCCAGAATAGTTATTAATGTAACTATTCAGTACAGGTCGAAGCATTTACTGCTGAGACCGTAAGAAAATGAT
>OGII01001517.1_pt1 | contig 15892 bp, 14 predicted proteins | sample 1571701 | NCBI WGS metagenome assembly OGII01 (sample SAMEA2581950, study PRJEB24529) | metagenome | biome: Human gut stool | place: China | collected 2011
AGAAGAACCATACGCAATCAGGCCATAACGGGATACGGTTCCGTAAGTCGGTTTGATGCCGGTAACGCCGCAGAAGGAACTTGGCTGACGGATGGATCCGCCGGTATCAGAACCCAGTGCAAAGGAGCACTCTTCAGCAGCAACTGCCGCACAGCTTCCGCCTGAAGAACCGCCCGGTACATGTTCTGCATTCCATGGGTTCTTGGTCGGTCCGAAATGAGAGGTCTCTGTAGTACTTCCCATGGCGAACTCGTCCATGTTGGTCTTACCGATCACAACTGCACCTGCTTTTTTCAGGTTCAGCACTGCCTCTGCAGAGTAGGTCGGTTTGAAATTGTACAGAATCCTGGAACTGCAGGTGGTCAGCATTCCCTCTGTACACATATTGTCTTTGATCGCAACCGGAACACCTGCCAGCGGCCCTGTCAGTTCTCCTGCTTCGATCTTCTTCTGGACTTTGGCAGCCTCTGCAAGTGCTGCTTCTTCGTCTACAGTTACATAACAGTTGTATGTTCCATCCAGCTTCTTGATCTGCTCCAGTGCCGCTTTGGTAGCGTCCACTGCAGTCACTTCACCGGATTTGATCTTTTTGCCGAGCTCTACGGCAGTCAGACTCATCAGATTCATATTGGTGTCCTCCTATTCTACCGTCTTAGGCACTTTAAATGCATTGTCTTTCTTTGCCGGTGCATTTGCCAGTGTCTTTTCATGCTCATCACCATTTACAACTACATCCTCGCGGAATACGTTGTGTACCGGAAATACATGGGACATAGGTTCTACGCCCTCTGTATCCAGTTCATTCAGCATATCGATATAGTCCAGCATATTGCCCATATCTTTTTTTGCCTGTTCCTTCTCTTCAGGAGAAAGCTCCAGCTTTGCAAGGATACCGACATATTCAATTGTTTCATCAGAAATAATATTTGCCATCGTATTTCTCCTCTTTTATTAATCTGCTTATGGCTCCAGTCTGGACAGGTCACGCGGATACAAAGTGGTCTCACGCACATTATCCTCGCCGACCAGCTTCATAGTCAGACGCTCCAGACCGATTCCCAGTCCACCATGAGGCGGCATACCATAACGGAAAGTATCCAGATACTGCTCAAGGCCTTCCTGATCCATTCCTTTTGCTGCGATCTTCTCGATCAGCATGTCGTAATCATGGATACGCTGACCACCGGTGGTAATCTCCAGACCATGATACAGAAGGTCAAAGCTTAAAGTATAACGGTTATCCTCCGGATCATCCATCGCATAGAACGGACGCTTTTTGGACGGATAATGAGTTACAAATACAAAATCTGCATCGTACTCTTCTTTGAAATACTGTCCGATCAAGGTCTCCTCTTCCGGTTCCAGATCGAACGGGTTACGGATCTTACGGTTGTATTTCTCTGCTACCAGCTCTTTTGCCTTGTCAAAACGAACAGCCGGGATCTTGTCTACCTTCGGAAGAGTGATGTTCAGGATCTTCAGTTCCTTTGCATACTCTTTTTCCAGAAGCTGCATGGTATACTGCAGGAATCCGGTCTCCATTGCCATGATATCTTCAAAGCTGTCGATGTATCCCATCTCAAAGTCCAGAGAAGTGTACTCATTCAGATGTCTCTTGGTGTTGTGTTTCTCTGCACGGAATACCGGTGCCGTCTCGAATACACGATCAAATACTCCTACCATCATCTGTTTGTAGAGCTGCGGAGACTGCTGCAGCACTGCCGGACGATGGAAATACTCCAGTTTGAACAGGTTTGCTCCACCCTCAGCACTCTTTGCACCGATCTTTGGAGTATGGATCTCAGTAAATCCTTCCTGATACAGGAAATCACGGAAGCCTCTTACAATACCTTCCTGAATCTTGAATTTTGCACGCTCTTTGATATTTCTCAGAGATACAGAACGCATGTTGAGCTTTGCATCCAGAGAAGTGTTCAGTTTCCATTTTGCAATCGGAAGGGGCATGGGTGCACTCGGAGTGGAGAGGATCTTGATGCCTCTGATCCGTACTTCAATTCCACCGGGAGCACGCTGCTCTTCATTAAGAATGCCCTCTACTTCTACAGTACAAGCCTCTTTCAGATCTTTCAGATCAAATCCGGACTTTCCTTCCTCATATACGCACTGCAGAAGTCCGTCTCTCTTACGAAGTACCACGAATGCCACATCACCCATATCACGGATGGTATGAACAGCTCCGTTTACCTTGACTGTCTGACCGATCAGCTCTTTGTTCTGCAACTCTGCAAGCTCGAGCAGGTCTGTCGTCTTAACACCTGTCATAAATTCCATGTTTCATTTCCTCCTGAATCTGTTGTCCGGGTACGGGAGTGTTTACATACAAATTCGTAACTATTCAGAGCTACATTCGCAAAATCGCCTCTACGAGGCTTTCCTTTTGCTCATGATGGCTTCTCGCCATATACATATTTAAAAATATGCTCGATCATGCAAGCATGACTCGCACATTTATTAAATATGTGCATAGCTCTGAATAGTAACAAAATGTCCCGTCCCGGAATATTTAGTTACAATACTCCGGGACGGGACGATCCATTCAATCTCCCGCGGTACCACCCGCATTGAGCAGTCATCCTGCTCCTCTCTTTCCTGCATGTAACGTATGCCTCGGGTATGGCCTACTAGATTTCGACCATCCAGCTCCCAGGTGTTCCCTTTGTCTGCTCCTCCAAATGACGCTCTCAGTCGGTGACGTCATATTCCTGTCGGTCTCTGCATGATAAGAGTCCTGTTCTTCGCCTTTTCATATCAAATCCAATCCTAGCATAAAACATACGTAAATGCAAGGGGTTTTGCTTTCTAATTTTCCTTTAATTTTCCGCATACACAGCAAAAGCCAGATCCACGTTTTCCACTTCTTCCGGTGCATACAGTGCACCGTCTGCATAGAGATCCCATGCACTCTGATAATAGAGGAAATCCGTCCGGATCACACAATCCGGATTGCGCAAGGTCACTTCTATGGTATAGGTCTGTGTCCGCTCCGGCACAATTCTGTCAAATGCAATCGTATACGCAGACATGCATGGAGCTTCTGCGCCTATAACCTGACCGGAAGCCACTGCCACGCCACTTTCATCCCACACCGTCACATCATAAAGGGAATCATTAGCTGCTCCATCCCAGTTTGCCACCCACAAAGCAATGTGGTCAAATGCTTTTCCAGTTGTAAATGTCTGTGAAAAGTGTTCCTGCAGCGTCAGTTCATTGCTGCTCTCCTGATCCTGCAATACCGAATAGCTTCGCACCGGTTCTCCGCTTCGATGCACCACTGCTGCAGTTCCAAGGAACACCACCAGTACCGTTACACCACAGGCTGCCAGCGCTGTCCGAGCTGAAGGAAGCGACTTGATGAAGCGATGGACATCCGCTTCCAGCAGACACATACCGTCCGCCGCTTCTGCGAGGATCAGGAGCATAAATGGGATACTGTATGCCTGATCCACTTCCCAGATCAGATAGAACAGATACGCTCCACACAGATTGATTGAGAAGATGTCAAGGAAACTTCTCTGCCGCTTCAACGCACGCCAGATCAGTGCCAGCAGCAGAAGTCCTGTCAACATTCCATGATAGCTGTGCAGATACAGCGCCAGATAATCTGCGCGCCCGCCATTCAAATATTTCTGTAACGGTGACGTACTCTGCATCGTCCGGAACAATGCATAATAATCATCCGTTCCATCAGAAAATGCCACACGCATCTTATTGCGGAACAGGGTCAGCATCCCAGCCGGTCCCATATCAGCAATCCGTTCTTTCAGACGTTCTACATCTGCTGCAGTCCGTTCTTCCCTGGTAGAGAAGGAGCCTGTATAAGCATCATCTGCACTGTTGTACTGACCATCTCCCTGGGCGCTCATCATGATCCAGTGGACTGTTGGATAGCCCGTCTCTGATGGATCAAATCCTGCATAGTGATCGCGGACCTTGCCATATGCGGCAAATACCAGCAAAAGTCCTGCCCCAAAGCACACAACTGAGATGACTGACTGCTGAACTGCCCGTCGAAAATGTTTCCCACGCTCTGAGGCTGTACTTCCATCCGAATCTGTGGACACAGTACCCAAATAACTGATTTCCTCTTTTACACCGCCAATCTGCAGCACCGTATACATCACAATCGAGCACACAGTCAGGATCACCGTTGCCCGGATCTCATACCCCACTGCCAGTAATGCTCCGGTCAGCAGATACTGGATCCATTTTTTCCATAATAGTTTCTGCCTTCTGGCTTTATCATACAGCCAGACTGCTCCCATGGAAAATGCAAGGGAGATCGTGGAAGTATAATACATCTGTCCCAGCAGATACCACAGAGGGTTCCCCATAGTCAGCAGCAGAAAGCAGATAGCCCGGCGCCTGGAGCGATATCGGGTGATCAGCCGGAAGGTACAGTAAAATCCCACATTCATAAACAGAATGTTTACAATCTTCACCGCATCCATCCACCAGATTCTGGGAACCCCAGCTAATTCCACTACCTTCAGCCACACGCAGGTAAACAGACACATAGGAATGTTGTTGGGATATTTCATAAAATAATTTTTAAAATGAGTCTGCCCAATTGTGCCACCCTGCTCCACCAATGCCACTGCTGCATCAAAGATTTTCAGATGATCCTGACGAAGAGAGCTTCTGACCGTCAGCACAAACAGCACCTGCACCGCAAACATCGCGATCACCAGCAGTGGGACTGCCCTCCGCCAGTGCTTCTCGATCCATGGTTCTGCGATCCTGAACAGTTCCAGATACAACACGCAAAACAAAAAAGAGGTTCCCAGCAAAAAAGCGGGAACCATTTTTCCATGCAGGATTCCCTGGAGTACAGCGGCATTATTTAATGTATCCACAGCACCATAAAAAACATAGGCACTGACAGGGATCAATATGGCAAAGAGCACCAGATAGACTGCTCTTTTACATCCGTTCCAGAAATCCGTCATTATTCCAGGCCCTCCGGCAGAGTGATCTCACCGTCGAATACGGTCGTTGCCGGGCCTGTCATGTATACACATCCATCTTCTTCGTTCCACTCAATCTCCAGGTCTCCGCCCAGCAGATGAACCAGAACACTTCGGTCACACAGCCCATTCAGCACAGCAGCCACAGCTGTTGCACAGGTTCCCGTTCCACAGGCAAGGGTCTCTGCGGAACCACGCTCCCAGACTCTCATCTCCATGGTCCTGCGATCCAGCACTCTGACGAATTCCGTATTGGTACGCTTCGGAAAACGTTCATGACTCTCAAACAGCGGTCCATAAGTCTCCAGCGGGAACTCCTTCACCGGTGTATCAATGAAGATCACTGCATGAGGATTCCCCATGGATACGCAGGTCATCTTCCATTCCCTGCCTCCAGCCTCGATTGCTTCTGCAACCACAGGCTCTTTCTCTGCTTTTACCGGGATCTCACTGGCTTTCAGGATCGGTTTACCCATATTGACACGAACCTTGGACACTTTTCCATTTTCTATGGTTAATTTCAGATATTTGATACCGGCAAGGGTATCCACACTGATCTCATCCTTGTCTGTCAGACCATAATCATACACATATTTTGCCACACAGCGGATCCCGTTTCCACACATCTCTGCCTGAGAACCATCTGCATTATAAATATTCATCCGAAAATCCGCACGATCCGAACTTCCGATCAGAATCAATCCGTCAGATCCGATTCCAAAATGACGGTCACTGACAATCTTTGAAATCTCTGCCGGATCTTTCAGTTCCTTTTTCGTACAGTCCACATATACATAATCGTTGCCGATTCCATGCATTTTTGTAAATTTCATAATGAAACCTCCTGCTATCACTATCTTTTACTATACCAAAAAGGCCGCTTTCATACAAGCTATATCTTTGTCATACTAATGACCATCTCTGCGGTCTCAGTCAGCGATGTACCGCTGTCCATACTGCATTTCTGAATATATCGATGGGCTTCTTCCTCCGTCATATGATTTCGCTCCATCAGAATGGATTTTGCTTCCCACAGAACCTTTTTCTCCGCTTCTGAACGCTGCTTTGGCTTTGCTCTCAGTTTTTTTCTGCGTCGCGTCTGGTTCATGCACATCATTTCCAGTGTGTTCATCAGATCATGAACCTTCAGCGGCATGGATACACAGACAATATCACGGTCACCGCACTCCGAACAGACCCTCTGGGTCGCCAGCAAAAGCATATCAAATCCCTCAGGCAGCGAATTTTTCAGCTCAAAATAATACATATCTGAAAATTTATATCCACTTATAATGATCCCGTCATTCATCATATCTATGTAATTGAGCACCTGCGACCCCTGGGTACAGACAGCCGTCACATCATACCCGTGCCGCGACAGCAGATTGCGGATACTCTTTCCATCCTCTGGTTTGGGAAGGACCACAATTATACTGTTCAAACTTCAACTCCCCTTTCTGTTTTTGTATGGTAAAAACAAAAAGGTCCGCCTAAACTCTCAGCAGATAACTGTCGATCTCCCACTGGCTTACCTGGGCATTATATTCTTCCCATTCCTTCTTCTTGGCATCTGCGATCTTCGCACACATCTCTTCACCCAGTGCCTCTTTCATCAGCGGATCTGCCTCAAATTCCTGGATTGCCTCTCCCAGATCTCTTGGAAGGATTTCCACACCGTTTGCCTCCAGTTCTTCCAGTGTCATGGCATTCATATTGGCATCCATACACTCCGGCGGCAGAATCTGATTCTTAATTCCGTCCAGCCCCGCATGAAGGCATACAGCCAGCGCCAGATACGGATTGCAGGCAGGATCCGGGGAGCGAAGCTCAATTCTGGTATCCTCTCCTCTGGTACCCGGAATCCGCACCAGCGGTGTCCTGTTCTTTGCCGACCATGCAATATAGGTCGGTGCCTCAAAGCCCGGGATCAGGCGCTTATAAGAATTAACGATGGGATTCAGGATCAGCGTCATGGCTTTAATATGTTTGAAAATACCACCCAGGAAATAATATGCCTCCTGGCTTAATCCATATTTATCCCTGGGATCCTGGAAAATATTTTTGCCATCTTTGGACAGAGACATGTTAATGTGCATGCCGGATCCATCCACACCATTTTTCGGCTTCGGCATAAACGTAGCATGGAGACCATGACGTTTGGCAATGGTCTTCACCACCAGCTTAAAGGTCATAATGTTGTCTGCTGTTGTCAGTGCATCCGCATACTTAAAATCAATCTCATGCTGTGCCGGAGAATTCTCATGATGAGAAGCCTCCACTGCAAATCCCATGTCCTCCAGCGTAAGGATCATGTCTCTTCTTGCATTTTCACCAAAATCCAGCGGGCTCATATCAAAATAGCCTGCCTGCTCGTGGGTGATCGTTGTCGGCATTCCGTCATCGTCCACATGATACAGGAAGAATTCGCATTCCGGTCCTACATTGAACGTGTATCCCATGGATTCCGCCTCGCTTATGATCTTCTTCAGCACATAACGGGGATCTCCCTCATAACAGCTTCCATCCGGGCGGTACACATCACAGATCAGACGCGCCACCTTGCCCTGCTGGGGTCTCCACGGAAATGTAGCAAAAGTGCTGTAATCCGGGTACAGATACATATCACTCTCTTCCACCCGCACAAATCCTTCCACTGAGGAACCGTCAAACATTACTTTGTTATCCAGAGCATTTTTCAGATGACTGGAAGTGATCGCAAGGTTCTTCATATTTCCAAACAAGTCGGTAAACTGGAGTCTGATAAACTCCACATCTTCGTCTTCCACCATTTCCAGAATATCTTTTTTCGTATATTTACTCATCTCGGCTGCTCCTTTTCTCGCATTTATTGTGTGACAATTCCTTCTGTATCAATAAATTGTCAATCATCTGTATTTACAGAAAAAGGGCGTACTTCCTTACGAAAACGCCCTTGTTTCTAAAGGAAATATAACAGCCGGAAGGCTCTTTGTCAATAACTGGATTTCTACATAGAATATAACAGAAAGGAGTTGAAAATATGAATAATTATATCTGGATTCTGCTGTTGCTCATCCTCTTTGGCGGCTCTGGCAATGGCTGTAACTGTGACTGTGGAGGCAATCGGCCACGTTGCAATGACAGACCATCTGGAAAACCCTGTGGTCCGGGGTCAGGTCCTGGCTTCCCACCTCCACCGCCTGCCCCCTGCGACTGTGGATGCCGGAAGGAAGAGTCTTCCTGCCCAGGTTCTTCTCCCTGCCCTTGTTTTTCTCCCTGATAGGGCCCTTCTCCACGTCCGGTTCCACCGCCTCCGCCACGTCCTCCCTATGACAATGGATGCGGCTGTACACGCTGATGTCTTCAGTCTGAGACATTCCAGACCGCTGTCATGCCAAAGTGTTAATCTCAAAATGCAGAGTCACCGCCAGATGACGGTGACTTGTATTTTGTATGCAAAACTTCAAGCTTCTTTCTTCCACATGGTAAATAACAGGATCGGGCAGGCCGCCATCAGCGGATAGCCATAGCGAAGCAGTGCCGCCGGTCCCAGAAGACTGGTACCCAGATACATCCAGAGCGGAAGGATCCACAACAATTTTCCATATTCTTTCTGGTAGATCAGATACAGACTTGCCAACACCAACAGCCAGAAATAGAACCCCATAGACAACAGCTCCCGCACAATGGGAATCTGTCGGAAGGACGCATCCGTTCCAATGGCAGTGTAATACCGGTTCAGCCATTCGCTCTTTGGCTCCATCTGCACATGAGGATAATGGGGATCGTCTTTCTGAATGTCAAAGCAGACAAATTCCAGATATTCATCCTCCACATCCGGATACCAGAATCCAAGGGTGGTATTTAAAAATGCATCAATATAAATCTTCTTATTTCTACATCCAACCTGGAACCAGGTCTTCAGAAATTCTGCCTTTTCTTCCTCAAATGCGTCTGTATGAAACTGATTTTTCACCGGATCAGACAGATTGGGTGTATACAATGCCATAGTCTCTTCATCCATCACCGGTCGGATCACATCCATCTCTTCTGGACGGATATCCCCGCCTGCCACATATGTGCGGCTCAGAGTCTGGATCACAATATTGTACATCTCTCTGGCATTTCCCGGCTCTGCACCGATCACGTTCAGAAACGGACCATTATAGACACCGTAGACAAGCACCAGTCCAAGTGCCAGCACCAGCAGCTTTTTCCGGTATTTCCACAGATAGATCAGCAGAAATGGAACACACGCCAGCATCGTATGAAAACCATTGTTTCGCAAAAGCAACAGCAGCGAAAAAGTAATTCCTGCAAATATGGTATGCCTCCAGCCCTTAAAATATTCCTCAGGGGTGCTGCACATACAGATCACCTGCAGAAGGCACAGCACAAGTACACCGGAAAACACAGTATCCTTGGTCGTATAGACGGCCATCATACCATGAAACGGAAACAGGCAGAAAAACAGTACCGTTCCGATCCGGAGCCATTGGGGCGCCTGCTTCCTTTTTAAGAAACAGCTGATCCATGCAAAGATTCCGGCCAGAATGATCATCTGCAGCACATTGCAGAGTGCTGCCGCCGTATTGTCACTCCATCCCAAAGCTCTGGTCATACTGAAAATACCGCATAAAATGCCCGTATGGAGCAGCGGATGATGAGCCGTCAGCCAGCCGGAAAAGGTCCAGCCGATCTGATTGGGCGCATCTGCCGCAAACAGACCCGGGTAGCCTCCCAGAAATGCCGGCAAGAAGCTTATAAAATACAGAAGCCAGTATTTTATGAAGGCAGGGATGTTCTGTGTTGCACTGCATAATGCCAAAGACTTTGCCATGGCAGTCTGTGGCGCTGTGCTGCCCTGCGATTCTCTCTTCGGCAAACCAGCACCAGAATCTGTGCTCCGCCCCCTTAGCCAGTTCAGCAGCAAAAAGCTTATCAACACTCCCGCCGTAAACAACGGAACCCGGATCAGAATCCTGTGAAAGATCGTCTTATGCAGCGGATTTTCTGAAATTGCCCACAAAGTACCATAATGCTGAATCATATATCCACAACGATCAAAGGCGGCAAATACTATGCCGCCCAATAATGCAAATATCCAGATACGAAGGTTCTTCCCATGCAGCTTATCTGTCATTCTCTTTAAGCTCCTTATAATGCATGTCTACTTTGATCAGATTCATCTCAAACTCCTGACGGCTTCTCTGCGCCCCTGCTGAGAGGACCAGACCTGCAAATACAGACTGGATCGCTGCCATCATGGCAAATCCACAGGCGATCAGGGTCGGGAATTTTGGTACAAGCCCGGTTGCAATATACTCCATCAGCACCGGGATAAAGAATCCTATGCTCATCACCGCCAGAACAAGTGCCAGAAGCCCGAAGAAATTCATGGGCTTGTAGTTTCTGTATAACTTTGCAATGCTCATCAGCACTTTTGCACCGTCTGAATACGTGTTCAGCTTGGACTCGCTTCCCTCCGGGCGGTCACGGTACTCGATGATCACATTGTCCACCTGCATATTCTTATCTGCTGCATGGATCGTCATCTCAGTCTCGATCTCGAATCCTTTGGACAGCACCGGGAAGGTCTTTACAAACTGATAACTGAATGCACGGTAACCCGTCATAATGTCCTTGATCTCGGTATGGAACAGCCGATTGATGGTTCCTCTTACCAGAGAATTACCAAAATTGTGGAATGGACGCTTATTCTCTGTAAAATAAGTGGAAGACAGACGATCTCCCACAACCATATCTGCCTGATGCTCCAATACCTTGTCCACCATCTCTCTGGCGAACTCTGCCGGATAGGTATCATCTCCATCCGTCATCACATAGACTTCCGCATCAATCTCGCGGAACATGCGGCGGATCACATTTCCCTTTCCCTGCATATACTCATGGCGGACCACAGCTCCGGCCTTCTCTGCCAGCTCTACCGTCCGATCAGATGAATTATTATCATATACATAGATCACGGCTTCCGGCAGTACCGCTTTAAAATCACGAACTACCTTCTCCACAGTCTTTTCCTCGTTATAACACGGGATCAAAACAGCAATTTTATCCAAGGTTTTTGTCTCCCTCTTACTAATTTTCTTCGATTTATTGATTGTATCATATCCTTATATGAAAAGCAAAGAATTTGATAATCTGTAACGCAATAATTCTTTGACATCTATTTTCGTATATAGTAAAATGAGACTGTATTGGAGGAAAATATGGATATAAATGAACTTTTCAAAAAAGATAAACGTGAATCTGCTGTTGACATTGTAGTCAATAATATTAAACAGCTTTTAATTGAAAGAAAATTGAAGCCAGGAGACCGCCTTCCAAGTGAGCTTGAGATTTCTGAAGGCATGGGAGTCAGCCGTGGTTCTGTCCGTGAGGCCATGAAGATTCTTACTGCATTTGGTCTTGTGGATATTCGAGTGGGAAATGGTACTTATATCTGCGATACCCCTGGCACCAAGCTGATGGATTCCTTACTTTTCAGTTTCTTCATTGCCAATCCGGATACGAAGAATCTCTATGAGCTCCGTAAAGCACTGGAGATCGATGTTCTTCAGCTGATCCTTGTGCATTATGATGAAAATGAGGACGACCGCATTGCACTGGAAGAAAATCTGGAAGAGCTCTCCCAGCTGATTGCCAAAGAGGCCACCTCAGAAAAGCTTCAGGAAAATGATCTGGCTTTCCATCATCTTCTTGGAAGCTGCACGACCAATCCTTTGTTAGAACAGATCTACAACATTGTAATTGACTTTATGGAACCCTCCATTACAGCCACTCATAAGAGACAGCATGGTGAATATGTTTATAAGGTTCACCATGATATGGTAGATGTGATCAGAACCCGGAACGGCGAGCGGATCTCCGAAGCGGTTGCCGCTTCCGTTGATACCTGGTCATCTCTGCAGGATTTATAAAAATATACAAAATTCTTACGTTCTTTCAAAATCCGCGGGATAACTGCTGTTGTCCTGCGGATCTTTTTTTCAGCCTTCAGCCTGTCGCATCGACCAGGTGTCTACAGAAGATGTGATAACCTCTTCGATCCGGCTGTAATCCCTGGTACGGATCACTTCCAGTATCTGCATATGTTCTTTATACACGATCTCTCCATGCTGATTTTTTAATGTTTCCGCAATGGATGCTTCCATAAAATCGATCACGATTCCATAGATCCGTTCCATTAATACATTTTTGGTACAGATCCCCATCAGACAATGAAAGGAAATATCATTTTCTCTCAACCATTCAGTATCTGGATTCTTTGTAAGCAATTCTTTCAGCTCATCTACATTTTCCTCCAGCATCCGGCGTTCTTCTTCATTTTCATCATAATGATCCAGGACAGACTCCAGAATGTCGATCTCGATCAGCCTGCGAAATTCATATAATTTCCCAATATTTGGATTATTGACAAAGAAGCTGAACAGCAGAGAATCAGCCAATGTCCTTCCTGGTTTCTGACAGATATAGGTACCTGTCCCTACTCTTGACTCCACCAGACCAAATGCAGTCAGAATTCTGAGAGCTTCCCGTACCGATCCGCGACTTACATTCATCGCTTCAGAGATCTCCACCTCGTTAGGAAGCCGGTCTCCTGGTTTTAACTTTTGTTCGATCAGCAGCTTTTTAATGTTGTTTACCACAATATCCACTGTTGATTCTCTTTTGTTCGCTCTGAACAGTTCTTGTACGGCCATAGTTCTCCTTCTTCTGATACAAAAATTCCCCACCAGGCATGGCATCCTGGCAGGGAGATATTAGAGGAATTGTATCATATTACAAGTATTATTTTCTCGATGACAGTTTTGTCAGCACTTTTAATCTCAGTTTCTGTATGGGCCATACTTTTGTCTTCTGGCTGCACAGAAATCTGACAAATTCATTTTCGTCTTGCAGCATGGAGCGGAACACAAATACAAGTTCGCCCTTTTTGCTGACTAACAAGAAGAGATCCGGTCTTAATACCATCTCAACGATCTCTGCATACGGGATAGACTGTCTGCTGTTGGTTGTATGGTTCACCGCCTGAATCTCCTGTTTATTAAATTTACTGGAGTAGCGGATCTGTGCACTTCCGGATAGCTCTTTCAGCTGAAGCAGGGTTGCTTCCATACAACGTTTCTGTGCTTTGCCTCTCGCTCTGACGAAGAAGATAGCAATCGCCAGCATAATGGCGGCAGGCAGAAGCTTCAACACGCATATAAATCCAAAAAACAAGATTACAAATAGATTAATACACACCCGGAATACCATTCTGCTTTGGTAGGGGATAAAATATCCCCCAATCTGAGTGAGCAAATCACGGTTCACAAATCCGCTTGTCTGATACATTTAGATGCTGATTCCAAAGATGATCGGAACATACATGTACAGCAACAGGATGCAGAACTCCAGGAAGAAGGCCTTGATATTACAGAACAGATTCTTACAGAAAGACCTGAAACAGACGGTATTATCTATACCACAGACCTGTTGGCAGTAGGTGGCCTGGAAGCAGCAAAGAAAATGGGAAAGCGTATTCCGCAGGATCTTGCGATCATGGGAATAGACAACACCATGTATGGCGAGATCGTTACACCAAAGCTTAGCAGTCTGGACAACAAACTGGTAGAAGTCAGCCAGAATGCTTCAAGGGCGATCTTAGATGCTCTTGATAAAAAAGAAGTATCCCATAAAGTGATGCTGCTGACGGATATTAAAGAGAGAGAAACCACATAGCATTTGCAAAAAGCAAAAGTCATTGACAGCTTTTTACAGATGCCTGGTATAAAAAAGAAAAGGTTCTTCCAAAAAGAACCATTTTCTTTTAACAACACTGAAATCGATTGCGAAAAAAAGCAATTCAAAGAAAGTATAAAAGATAAAGGAGAAAGAGATCATGAAGAGAGTTCCTTATGAGGTAATGGTAAACGAATTTGAGAGAGTATTAACAAAGTATGGTTTTGAGCCAAAGGATGCAAAGGCTTCCGCAGAGCTGTTTGCACAGAACTCCATGGCTGGTGTATATTCTCACGGATTAAACCGTTTCCCAAGAGTGGTTGAGTACTTAAAGAAGGGCGAGATCGATCCAAAGGTAAAAGCTGAGAAGATCATGGGATTTGGAGCTTTTGAGCGTTGGGACGGACATCGTGGTTTCGGACCTTTAAATGCAAAACTGGCTATGGACCGTGCAGTAGAGCTGGCAAAGGAATTTGGCATGGGTATTGTTGCACTGGGAAATAACAACCACTGGATGCGCGGCGGCAGCTACGGCTGGCAGGCAGCAGACCAGGGCTGCATCGGTATCTGCTGGTCCAACACCTGCCCGAATATGCCTGCATGGGGCGGTATGGACCGTAAGATCGGTAACAACCCACTGATCTTTGCAGTACCAAGAAGCAACGGCGAGCATGTAGTGATCGACTGTGCTGTATCTCAGTTCTCCTATGGAAAACTGGAAGACTGCCGCTTAAAGGGACAGCAGCTGCCAGTACCAGGCGGTTACGATACCAACGGCAACCTGACCACTGATCCAGGCGAGATCGAGAAGACCTGGCGTGTACTTCCAATGGGCTACTGGAAAGGAAGCGGTATCTCAATCGCTCTTGACCTGATCGCAACTGTACTTTCCAACGGAAACTCCGTACAGAAGATCGGTACCTTCGGCGATGAAGTAGGTCTGACCCAGATCATGATCGCTATCGACCCAACCAAGGGCAACAGCGTAGAACTGACCGATGAGATCGTAAACAACATCGTAGCAGATGTAAAGAGTTCCATCCCTGTAAAAGAAGGCGGAGAAGTTTACTACCCAGGCGAACTGGAACTGTTAAACATCAAGCAGAACAAAGAAGAAGGCATCCCGGTAATCGAAGAGAAGTGGGAAGAAGTATTAAATATGTAATGGTCCCAGAAGAAAAACAAGCGACCCCGCAGGTGGCATTTGTTTTTCTTGGACCATTAACGAACGAATTGTCTGCGTAAGCAGACGGTAGAGCGCGTCAGCGCGGGAAACCTGAGTCTAAGAAATCCCCCTAAAAGAGTTGACGCAGCTCTCATTTCAGCGTATGATGGAAAGTGACTGACACAAAGACTGTGCAGAGCACTTTCTGAGTGAAAGACGCTGAAAATAAAATGACAGAAGACAAGGAGTTTTCCGCCTGTTTTGCAACCCAGAACAGCTGGTCATTTCCTGGCAGCGGCCTAAAACGGGGTCTGCTTTTCCTGTCATATAAAAGAATACACAAATACCCTCTTTGGGCTTTTGTGTCTGTATTTCGCGCCTTTTAACGTGTCATACAGTCGCAAAAAGCAGAAAGGGGGTATTTTTTTGCATAAGATCCGGAATAAGGGCACTGGAAAGTTAAAGAATTTTATAAAAGCCTGTGTTCCGGCACTGATCCTTCTGATCCTCTGGCAGCTGGCCTTTTTGTCAGGAAAATGGAGTGCTTATGTGCTTCCGGGACCGGAAAAAGTGTGGAAGTCCTTTGTTACAATGACGGGAAACGGGACATTGCTTAAGCATGTTCTGGTAAGTTTTAAGAGGGTCCTGACAGGTTTTTCCATTTCTTTTGTCTGTGCGTTCTGCCTGGGAATGATCGCTGCTTTAAAGAAAGATCTGGAAGTATACTATGGCCCTTATGTGGAATTTATGCGCAATGTGCCGCCCATCAGTTTGATCGCTCTTTTGATCCTGTGGTTTGGGATTGGAGAGACATCCAAGATCATCATTATTGTACTGGCGTCTTTTTTTCCCATGTTTATGAACATCCGAAAAGGCCTTCTTTCCTGTGATAAGAAGCTTTTGGAAGTGGGAAAGACCTGTGGTTTGTCAAAAACTGCCTGTTTCTTTAAGATCCGTCTTCCCTGGGCATTTCCTGATATTTTAGTGGGAATGCGCATCGGTCTTGGATACAGCTGGC
>OGII01001520.1_pt1 | contig 15867 bp, 9 predicted proteins | sample 1571701 | NCBI WGS metagenome assembly OGII01 (sample SAMEA2581950, study PRJEB24529) | metagenome | biome: Human gut stool | place: China | collected 2011
CAAACAACGCTCAATACCCTTGCGGACGGTACAACCGACGGTTATCGGTTGAACGCAGACTGCTGGGGAAGTTATATGCACGGTATCCTCGACAATCCGGTTGTTTTAGACGATCTGGCCGCAGGTTTCGGAGTGACTGCCGGCAGTGGTTTTGATTACAGGGCTTTTAAAGAACGGCAATACGACCTTCTGGCCGGTCAGGTACGGAAAGCTGTCGATTTGGACTATATTTATTCAACTTTATTTTTATAACTATGATTCACGGACATGGGGATGACCTTTATAAATCGCAGGTGCAAATAAAAGCGAACTTTTCGACAAATGTCTGGTATGAAGCGGATACCCGTCCCTTGTGTGATTTTTTGAGTACGCATCTCGAAGGTATTTTTCATTATCCGGAACCGGATGCCGGTTCTTTCCGTAAGGTGGCTGCTGCCTGCCACGGGCTTACTCCCGAACAGGTTTTGGTCGGAAACGGGGCTACGGAATTGTTCTATATGGTGGCTCATGCTTTTTCCGGTAATCGTACGTTGATACCTGTCCCGTCGTTTACGGAGTACGAAGATGCATGTACCTTGTATGACCATCATATCCAATTCGTCGGGCAGGTGGATGTGGAGCATATCCGTGCGGAGGATGCCTTCCTCGCCGGTCAGTTTGCCTCCTACCATGTCTATCCCTACTATCCCGACTATCTCAACTATATCCTCAACCCCGCGGCGATGGACCGCACGCCCATCTGGGACGGCAAGGCCGTCATCTCCCGTGCGGAGACCGGTCCCGGCACGCCCATCGGTTCCGTGCTGCGCCGATCGGACTTCTACGATGAGACCGGCGCGGCGAACACCTACCTTGCCTATCTGCGCGCCCTGCGGCGGCATCACACGATGCCCGTCGTCATCTCCGAGTTCGGCGTTTCCACCGGGCGCGGCATGGCGCAGATCGACCGGAACACCGGACGCAATCAGGGCCATATGTCCGAGCAGGAGCAGGGGCAGGCGCTCGTGGACTGCTGGCGCGACATCACCGCGGCAAACTGCGCGGGCGGCTGCGTCTTTACCTGGCAGGACGAGTGGTTCAAGCGCACCTGGAACACCATGCACGCGGTGAACCTGCAGCGCACGCCGTACTGGAGTGACTACCAGACCAACGAGCAGTATTTCGGCCTGCTCTCCTTCGACCCCGGCGAGGAGGAAAGCGTCTGCTATGTGGACGGCGACCTCTCGGAGTGGACGGAGGAGGATAAACTCTTCGATACCGGCACGCGCGCCCTTTCGATGAAATACGACGAGAAGTTCATCTATCTGCTCGCCTATGAAAAGGGCTTTGCGAACGGACAGAAAACGCTCTACATCCCCATCGACACCACGCCCAAGACGGGCAGCACCTACTGCGAAAACTTCGGCCTGCGCTTTGAGGACCCGGTGGACTTCGTCCTCGCCATCGACGGCAGGGACAACAGCCGCCTCCTGGTGCAGGAGCGCTACGAGGTGCTGCGCGCTATGTTCTACCACGAAACGCACGACGCGGACGCCTACCTTGACCCGCCCGACGCGGACACGCCGCTTTTCAAGCCCATCAGCCTGATGCTCCAGACGGCGACGCCGCTGCTCACGGGCAACTGGCAGGCAAGCTCTGAGACCTACGAGACGGGCGATCTTGCCTACGGCAACGCGAACCCCGCCGCGCCGGACTACGATTCCCTCGCGGACTTCATCTTCGCGGGCGACTATGTGGAGCTGAAGCTCCCCTGGCAGCTTCTGAACTTTTCAGACCCCTCGCGCATGACCATCCACGACGATTACTATGAAAACTACGGTGTGGACTACATCACCATCGACACGATGTACCTTGGCCTTACCGACGGCGCGGCGCAGGAGCGCACGCCGCTCTATCCCGCGGCGCTCAAGGGCTGGGGCAATACGGTCAGCTATCACGAGCGGCTCAAGCCCTCGTACTACATTCTGCAAAAGCTCTGGCAGTAAAACACACAAGAAAGGAAGAACGCCGGTGTTTGTTCAAATCCTGATCTACGTCTATCTCGGCATCTGCGCCGGCATGATCCTCTTTAACATTGTAACGGCGCTCCTTTCGCGGCGCAGGGAGCATCGGTCCTTCTGCGACGGCATCCGCCTTGAGCTGACGGTCTCGCAGGAGCTTGACCGTCTCGCGGAGACCGGAGCGGTCAGCGAGAGGCATCTGCGCTTCATGGAGCGCAGACTGCGCCGCGTGAACGGCATGCCGGCCTTTGACGCCGCGCTGGAGCGCCTGTGCGTGAGGCGGCCAGAGCTGACCCGCTCCTATCTGACGGCGCTTAACGGTGTAATGATCGCGCTGGCAGAGGATTACTGCCGCCGCGAGGAGATCGAGGCGGCGTACTTCCCCTACATCATCAAGAAATACCGGCTGCTCGGCGGCGCGGACGACGCGCCGCTCAAGGAGGTGCTGCTCGAACTGCTGCACGAGCCGAGCATCTACTGCCGCGAGAATGCCATGCAGGCGCTCTACACGGCGGGCGATCCCGCCGTCCTTGTGCGTGCGCTGCGGATCATCGACGCAAGCAGCCTCTATTATCACAGCAAGCTCCTCTCCGACGGCTTGCTGAACTACACGGGCGACACATGGGAGCTTGCCGACGCGCTTTGGGAGGCGTTTGATGCGTTTCAGCCGTGGATGCAGGTGACGCTGCTCAACTATTTCCGCTTTTCCTCCGGCGCATACTGCGAGAAAATACACGCGCTCCTCAACGACGGCGCGCGGGACGACGAGGTGCGCTTTTCCTGCCTGCGCTACCTCGGACACTACCCCTATCCCCCCGCCTACGCCGATCTGCTGCGCTATGCGACGCCCTCGGAAAACGCGCGCTGGGAGTATGCAGCCATCGCCTCGTCGGTGCTGGCGAGCTATCCCGGGGCGGAGACTGCGGCGGTGCTGGAGAGGAACCTCTATCATCCCAACTGGTATATCCGCTTCAACGCGTCAAAAAGTCTGGAGCAGCTCGGCTTCGGCTACCGCGATCTGATCGACGTGATCGAGGGGCACGACCGCTACGCCTCCGAGATCCTGCGCTATCGCTTTGATGTGCGGGAGCTGGAGGAGCGAAAGGAGGACGCAGTATGTACGACGGTATAAAGCTGTTTCTTGAGTGGGTGGGCTATTTCTTTATCGCTTATCTGATCGGCTACTCGACCTTTCTGTTTCTGTCGGTCGTCGTCGGCTCACTTGAGCTGTACAAGCACCGCCGGCAGGAAATGTTCAAAAGCATTCTGCCCTCGGATTACTACCTGCCCATCAGTATCATCGTTCCCGCCTACAATGAGGAGGTCACCGTGGCAGACACCGTGCGCTCGCTGCTGACGCTGGAATACCGCGCCTATGAGATCATTGTGGTGGACGACGGATCGAAGGACCGCACCTCGGAGGTGTTGGCCGAGACATTTGATATGCACCTTGTTCACCGGCCCATTCGCCGGCAGATCAACTGTCAGCGCGAGGAATACGTCTATGAGACACGCGCACAGAAGGTACCGGTGACGCTCATCCGAAAAAAGAACGGCGGCAAGGCAGACGCGCTGAACATGGGCATCAACGCCGCAAATTTCCCGTACTTTATCTGCATGGACGCGGACTCCGTTCTGCAGTACGACTCTCTGCGCCGCATCGCCCAGCCGATATTGGAAAACGGCAATGTGGTGGCGGTTGGCGGCATCGTCCGCATCTCCAACGACGTGGAGCTGGAAAACGGGCGCGTCAAACGCTACCGCCTGCCGCGCAGCATCCTCGCTTTCATGCAGGTGCTGGAATATGACCGTTCGTTTCTTGCCTCCCGCATTCTCTTTGACCGCTTCAACGGCTCGCTCATCATTTCCGGCGCCTTCGGGCTGTTCAAAAAGGATACCGTCATCGCGGCAGGGGGCTATGACAGCGGAACGATGGGCGAGGATATGGAGCTTGTGGTCAAGCTGCACGAATACTGCACGGTCAACAACATCGACTATGCCATTCGCTACGCATCCGACGCGATCTGCTGGACGCAGGCGCCCGAGCGGCTGCGCGATCTGTGCAAGCAGCGCAAGCGCTGGCATCTGGGCCTGTTCCAGAGTATGTACAAGCATCGCGTCATGTTTTCCAATCACAGGTTCGGCGCGGTGAGCTTTGTATCCTATTTCTATTTCCTCATCTATGAGTTGCTCTCGCCGTTTATCGAGGTCTTCGGCGTGTTCACGATGGTGCTCGCATGGTGGTGCGATTTGATCAACGTGCCGTTCATGCTGCTCTTCTTCCTCATCTACGCCGTCTTCGGCGGGGTCCTGACGCTCACCGCCTTTTTCTCGCGCATCTACACGGCGGACCTCACGCTCTCGTTCGGCGACGGCCTCAAGGCCGTCTGTCTGTGTCTCTTTGAGCTGGTGTTCCTGCGCTTTATTCTCGCATGGGTGCGCTGCACGGCCTTTATCGGCTATAGGAAGAAAAAACTCAGCTGGGGGCGCATCGAGCGCCGCAAGATCGATTTGAAATAGAGGGGGTGCCGCCTGTGCGCCGAAAAAAGCTCTTGGAAATCACGCTCTGCGCCGTGCTGACGATCGGAGCGCTGCTGTGCTGTATGCAGGATGCAAGCGCGAGGGAGACGCTTCTGATCTCGGGAAACGCCGATCTCTATCCCATCGAGTCCTATGACCGCGGCAGAGAATGCTATGTCGGATTGCTGCCGGAGCTGTACAAGCGCCTGAGTGAGCAGACAGGGTACGATCTTGTCTATCTTCCGTACAGCAAGAACACAAGGCAGGCGCAGCAGACCGCAAACCGGCAGGCGGACATTATTTCCGCCTATCCCTCCGGCACGGTCGACAGCGGCGCGATGCGCCGTCAAGTGCTGCTCTGCACGATAGAACATGACGGCGCAGAGCGCGCGATATATGTTGGCTTTACCAACGCACTCACGCCGGAACTGGCCGGCGCGCTTGCACAGGCGCTGGAGGACCTCTCCGGCGCGGAGAGCATCGGCGTTCTGGCAGACTATATGAATAGCAGCGGCGCGGAAGCCTACCGTACCAGGTGGCTCATTACGCTCGCCGCATTGATCGCGGCGATGCTTGCCGCGGCGGTCGCGCTGATAGTCTTTGCGCGAAAAAAGCGTGCCGAGCAAAAGGCCAACGCCCTCATCGACCCGCGCTACGGCATCGGCAACGACGGGTATTATCTGAACTGCATGGAAACGCTCATCCCCGCCCCGCTCAGAAGCATCGTCTATGTCTTCTGCATCGGCTGCGATATGCCCTCGCTCGAACGGCGCTTTGGCGAGGCGGAGCGCGGGGAGATCTTCTCCCGCGCGGCGGAGTATCTGCGCCTTGGCTGCGGACGCGAGGAATACCTCGCCTGCGTGGGGCGCGGGATGTTCGCGCTCGTGTGTCAGTGCGGCAGCCGCGAGGCGGCACAGCAGCGCGCCGAGGGGCTTATCCGCGGGCTGGACGGCTACCTTGCGGGCTTCCGCGCCGAATATGCCGGCGCGTTCCGCGCGGGCATCTGCTCGCTGTCGGAAAACCCCGACTGCGGCGCCGAGGCTGCGCTCTACAACGCGCGCCAGGGCTGTGCCCACGCGTTCCGCACGGAAACGCCCTGCGCGTTCAGCACGCGCGGCATGATCGACGAGAGCGAGCAGCTCGAGCGTCTGCGCGGCAGCATGAGCAAGGCGGTGGAAAAGGGCGAATTTGAGCCGTACCTCCAGTTCGTTGTCGATCGCGCCGGCACGGTCGTCGGCGCGGAGACCGTCTCGCGCTGGCAAAATCCGGAGGAGGGACTGCTCATGCCCTCAAAATACATCGACCTGATGATCCGCGCCGGCACGATCACCGAGCTGGATCTCTATATGCTCCGCTGCGCGTGCGTGCAGCTCCAGACGTGGAAGCGGGAGGGGCGCGGGACGCTGTGGCTCTCGTGCAACTTCACGCGCCAGTCCATCGCAGACGAAAAGATCCTCGCGCGCGTGCACGAGATCGTCGAGCAGTACGACTTTACGCGCGACCGCCTTGTGGTGGAGCTGACGGAGGACTCCTACGCGCACGACCGCGAGGCGGCGCTGCGGACGATCGAGGGGCTGCACGCGATGGGGCTTCGCATCGTGCTGGACGATATCGGCGCGGGCTATTCCTCGCTCTCCGATCTGAGCACCTACCCAATCGACGGCGTGAAGATCGACCGCAGCATCGTGATCGAGTCCGCCTTGCCGCGTGCCCACGCGCTGCTGGAGGGCATGATCCGTCTTTCGCACGACATGGGCATCCGCGTGCTGTGCGAGGGCGTGGAGGACAAGGCAACGTGCGACGCCGTGCTTGCGGCGGGCTGCGACTTCATTCAGGGCTTTTATTTCTCGCGCGTCCTGCCCGGGCGCGAAGCGGAATCCTTCCTGCGCAGCCTGGCGGCGCGCGACAGGGAGGAAGGATAAAGGAGAAATGAACATGGTCAACAAAAAACGAGTAGGCATGATGGTGGCGGTCACGCTCCTGATCGGCGTGCTGCTCTTCTGTTCGGTCTTTTTCCTCGTCCGGCGGGCGAATCGTGAGATCACACAGCGCTCCTTTGACGAATTGGCTACCGCGACGCGCCAGATCGCAAAGGATCTTGCCGACACGGCGAACGCGGACCAGACCATCCTCTCCGCCATGGCGGAGCTGATCGCGGGGCATGACGAGCGTGACAATGACGCGGTGCTGCGCATCATGAAATCCTTCAGCCTCAGTGAGACCTTTGTCTCCACCGTCGCGCTGCTGCGACCCGACGGCACGCTGCTGCTGACCGACGGCACCCGCTACGACGTTTCCGGCACATTCGATTTTGAAACAGAGGCGGCGCGGGGCGCGTACATCTCAGACCGCGTGACAAGCTACTTTGCGCCGGAAAAGCTGGTGGTGCGCAACGTCGTGCCGGTGGTGCGCGACGGCGAGACCGTCGCCATCCTCTACGGCGTCGTCCTCCTGCAGGAGCTTTCCCGAAACTATCAGATCGACCTCTACAACGGCAATGCCTTCCTCCTTCTTGTGGACGGCAACAACGGCGACATTCTGCTGGATACCTGGCATGACTCGCTCGGCAACCTCTCGGAGCTGCGCGGGCGCAAGATGCTCAAGGGCTTCACCTACGAGCAGGCGATGGAGAATATCCCCAAGGGCATCGGCGGCGATATGTGCACCGTCTCCCAATCCACGGGGCTGACGATCTACCTGCACTACGAGCCGGTCGGCATCAACAACTGGAGCGTCGTGCTCGGCGTGAGCGAGGCGGAGGCGCTGGCGGGCACGCGCGGCGTGGTGGAGACGCTTTCGATGATGGCGATCATCGTTACCGCGCTGCTGCTGAGCTATCTTGGCTTTATGGTCTGGTATCTCGCCTCGGCGCGGCGCAGCGTCTTCCGCATGAGCGTCACCGATCAGGTCACGGGACTTTTTAACCGCAGCGCCTTTGAAAAGTACTTGTACGAGAGCGATCCGCATACGTTCAGCCCCGCCGTATGCGTCTATATCGACGTGAACGGACTGCACGAGCTGAACAACAAGCACGGTCACGAGGCGGGCGATCAGATGCTGCGCGCGGTCGCAGAGCGTCTGCGGGAGCAGTTTCCGAGGGACGATCTCTACCGCGTCGGCGGCGACGAGTTCGTCGTGTTTCCCGCGCCGGCGGCAGAGGCGGAATACGAGGCGCGGATGCGGGCGGTTTCTGAAAGCCTTGCCGCGCAGGGCTACAGCATCTCCTACGGCATCGCCGTCTGCGAGGCGGCAAACGGGCTAAGAGAGCTGGTCCGCGAGGCGGACGAGAAGATGCTCGGGAGCAAGCGCGCCTACTACGCCGAGCACGATCGCGGAAGGCTGAGATAACGCCAAGACGATAAAATGACCGCCGGACGATACCGGCGGTCATTTTGTCGTCCAACCAACAAAACCGCTTTAGAATATCGTTCATGATAAGTCCCCCTCTCCGCATAATCTCAACCCTTATTTTCTTAGAGATGAGCAAAACAAACCCTAAAACAAAAGGGCGAATGGTCATCTTATTTTTTATACACATTGAGGCTTAAAGTAACTGTGCTCAAGGTCAGTCCTCATAAGAAACCGGAAGTAGTCACCCTGAAAAATGAGTGGTCGGCTCTGCAAGAAGCCGTGAGCAGTGGAGTGAAGGACTACCATCACCTGATCCAGTTGGTCGGCGCGGAAGAAGGCGTAGACCTGCTCCTGAACGATGAGGGTACCTTCTTGTCGCGGCCGCGGTCGGCGGGATCGTTGTGCTGATCGGCAAAATTTGACAGCGGAAGAAAAAAGGTTCCCAAGCCATTGGCTTGGGAACCTTTTTCGCATCGCCGCGCGATACAGAGGATCAAAGGAGAGGTTCATAAAGAAGTTTGGAAGAGATCGTTTCAGATACGGCTGCGGATCTCCGCACCCATGGCCTTGCAGCCGACGAGTTGGCAGTTTTCCTGCATGATGTCGCCGCAGCGGAAGCCCGAGCGCAGCGTTTTATCCACCGCGCGCTCGATGGCGTCGGCCTCGGCGGCCATGTCGAAGCTGTAGCGCAGCATCATTGCGGCGGCCAGGATCGTGCCGATGGGGTTCGCCTTGTCCTGTCCCGCAATGTCCGGCGCGGAGCCGTGGATGGGCTCGTAGAGTCCGTTCGTGCCGTCACCCATGCTGGAGGACGGGATCATGCCGATCGAGCCCGTGATCTGGCTCGCCTCGTCGGAGAGAATGTCGCCAAAGAGATTTTCGGTCACGATGACGTCGAACTGGCTCGGGTCACGCACGAGCTGCATCGCCGCGTTGTCGACATACATGTGGCGGAGCTCGACATCGGGGTAGTCCTTCGCGACCTCTGTGACCGTCTTGCGCCAGAGACGCGAGGTGTCGAGCACGTTGGCCTTGTCGATGGAGGTGACGCGCTTGCGGCGCTTGCGCGCGGTCTCGAACGCGACGCGCGCGACACGCTTGATCTCGTGCTCGGAGTAGGCCATGATGTCGGTGGCTTTCTGCTCGCCGTTCGCCTCTTCCGTGCGGTGCTCGCCGAAGTACACGCCGCCGATGAGCTCGCGCACGACGACGAGGTCGATGCCGCCTTCCGCGATGTCGGCGCGCAGCGGGCAGGAGGCGGAGAGCTCGGAGAACATCTTCGCAGGGCGCACGTTCGTGTAGAGACCCATGCCCTCGCGCAGCTTGAGCAGACCGCGCTCGGGACGGTTGGCGGCGGGCTGGTCGTCCCACTTCGGGCCGCCGACCGCACCGAGCAGCACGCTGTCCGCGTTGCGGCAGGTCGCTAAACTCGAATCCGGCAGCGGCACGCCGAATTTATCGATGGCGTTACCGCCCATCGGCGCGTCGACGTAGGTGAAGGTGTGGCCAAACTTCGCGGCCACGGCGTCTAAAACGCCCATGGCCTCGGTGACGATCTCGGGGCCGATGCCGTCGCCCTTGATGATGGCAATGGTCTTGTTCATTTCGCCGCCTCCTTTGCCTTGAGCGAGGCCATCAGGCCGCCGCGCGCGATCATGTCCTTGATAAACGGCGGGAAGGGCTCGGCCTGATACGTCGTGCCCTTTGTCACGTCTGTGATGACGCCGGTGTCGAAGTCGACTGTTACCTCGTCGCCGTTTTCGATCTCCGCGCTCGCGGCGGGGCACTCCAAAATGGCGAGGCCGATGTTGATAGCGTTGCGGTAGAAGATGCGGGCGAAATTCGCCGCGATGACGCAGGAGATGCCGCTCGCCTTGATGGCGACGGGCGCGTGCTCGCGCGACGAGCCGCAGCCGAAGTTTACGCCCGCGACCATGATGTCGCCGTCTTTGACGCGGTGGATGAAGTCCTTGTCGATGTCCTCCATGCAGTGGGAGGCGAGCTCCTTGTGGCTCTGGGTGTTCAGATAGCGCGCGGGGATGATAACGTCCGTATCGACGTGATCCCCATACTTATGGACAATGCCGTGTGCATTCATTTGTTCATGACCTCCTCCGGATGAGAAATGTGGCCGGTAATACCAGACGCCGCGGCGACAGCCGGAGAGGCGAGGTAGACCTCGCTGTCGACGTGGCCCATGCGGCCGACAAAGTTGCGGTTGGTGGTGGAAACGCAGCGCTCGCCGGCGGCGAGGATGCCCATATAGCCGCCGAGGCACGGCCCGCATGTGGGCGTGGAGACGATGCAGCCCGCGTCGAGGAAAATATCGGTGTAGCCCTCGTGCATGCAGGCGCGGTAAACTTCCTGCGTGGCGGGGATGATGATGCCGCGGACGTTCGGGGCCAGATGATGCCCCTTTAAGATCGCAGCGGCGGCGGCCATGTCAGGGAGCTGGCCGTTCGTGCACGAGCCGATGACGATCTGGTCGATGGCGATGTCGCTGCCCTCGCGCGCGCTGTGCGCGTTTTCGGGCAGGTGCGGCCAGGCGACCGTGCAGTCGACCCTGCCAAGGTCGATGTCGATGACGCGCTCGTATTCTGCATCAGGGTCGGCCTCGAACGCTGTCCAGGGGCGGTCCACGCGGCCCTCAACATAGGCGCGCGTCACGTCGTCGACGGGGAAGATGCCGTTTTTGCCGCCCGCCTCGATGGCCATGTTGCAGATCGTCAGGCGGTCGTAAATCGTGAGGTTCTTGACGCCCTCGCCGGAAAATTCGATGGACTGGTAGCGTGCGCCGTCCACGCCGATCATGCCGATGAGCGTCAGGATGACGTCCTTGCCGGAGACAAACGGGCGGAGCTTGCCGGTGAGATTCACCTTGATGGCGGACGGGACCTTGAACCACGTCTCGCCCGCGGCCATGGCCGCGCCCATGTCGGTCGAGCCGACGCCGGTGGAGAACGCGCCCACCGCGCCGTAGGTGCAGGTGTGCGAGTCCGCACCGATGATGGCCTCGCCCGGGGCGACAAGCCCCTGCTCGGGCAGCAGCGCGTGCTCGATGCCCATCGTGCCGACATCGTAGAAGTGGTCGATGTCGAAGCGGCGGGCAAAGGTGCGGCACTGCTTGCACTGCGTGGCGGACTTGATGTCCTTGTTCGGCGCGAAGTGGTCCATCACCATCGCGATGCGGCTCTTGTCGAAGACCTTTTCAAAGCCTGCGGACTCAAACTCGTTGATGGCCACGGGGGTCGTGATGTCGTTGCCGAGGACGAGGTCGAGCTTTGCCTGGATGAGCTGGCCCGCGCGCACGCTCTCAAGTCCTGCGTGCTTGGCGAGAATTTTTTGCGTCATTGTCATGCCCATGTCGCGTTTCTCCTTTCAGTTGCCGGATTCCATGATCTTGTTGATGCCGTTGACGTAGGCGCGGATCGACGATTCGATGATATCGGTCGAGAGACCCGAGCCGGTGTACGAGCGCCCGTCGGGGCCGGAGACCTTGACCACGGCCTCGCCGATGGCGTCCTCGCCGTCCGTGACGGCGTTCAGGCTGAAGCTCTCGAGCTTCACGTCCATTTGGAGCATGCGGTTGATGGCCTTGAACGAGGCGTCCAGCGGGCCTGTGCCGATGGCGACGTCTTCGATCTGCTCGTCGCCGCGCTGGAGCTTGATGCACGAGATGTTCGGCACGCCGTGGCCCGTGTTGACCACATGACTCACGAGCTGGCAGCTGCCCTGCGCCGCGGCCTGACGGTGGAGCACGAGCGCCTCAATATCGCTGCTCGTGATGCTCTTTTTCTTGTCGGCGAGATCCTTGAAGCGGGTGAACACACTTTCAAGCTCCTCGTCGCTCAATTCGTAGCCCATGGATTCGAGCTTTTCACGCAGCGCGTGCTTGCCGGAGTGCTTGCCGAGCACCATCGTGTTCTGCGGGATGCCGACGTCGGTGGAGTTCATGATCTCGTACGTTCTTGCATTGGCAATGACGCCGTGCTGATGGATGCCCGACTCGTGCGCGAAGGCGTTCGCGCCGACGATGGCCTTGCTCGGCGGGATGGGCACGCCCGTGATGTTGCTCAGCAGCTTGCTCGAGCGGTAGATCTGCCTGGTGTTCACGCCGGTCTCGGCGTCGTAGAAGTCCTTTCTCGTGCGCAGCGCCATGACGATCTCTTCAAGGCTCGCGTTGCCCGCGCGCTCGCCGATGCCGTTGACCGTGCATTCGACCTGCGTCGCGCCCGCGCGGACGCATTCGAGCGAATTCGCGACCGCCATGCCGAGGTCGTTGTGGCAGTGGACGGAGATGTCGACATGCTCGACGCCCTCGATGTTTTCACGCAGGTAGGTGATGAGGTCGTACATCTCCTGCGGCGTGGAGTAGCCGACGGTGTCGGGCACATTCAGCGTCGTCGCGCCCGCGGCGACGGCAGTGGAGTAGCACTGGGCCAGAAACGACCAGTCGGAGCGGGAGGCGTCCTCGGCGGAAAACTCGATGTCATCGCAATAGCTCTTGGCGTAGGCGACCATCTCGCGGATGCGGTCGATGACCTGCTCGCGCGTCATCTTGAGCTTGTACTCCATGTGGATGTCGCTCGTCGCAAGGAAGACATGGATGCGGGGGTGGTTCGCTTCCTTCACGGCGTCCCATGCCGCGTCGATGTCGCCCTTGGCGCAGCGCGCGAGTGAGGCGACCGTGCAGTTCGTCACGGCGGCGGCGATGGCCTGCACGCTCTTGCGGTCCATCGGAGACGCGATGGCGAAGCCCGCCTCGATCACGTCGACGCCCAGCTTTTCAAGTTGGCGGGCCATTTCGATCTTTTCCGTCAGATTCATGCTGCAGCCGGGGGACTGCTCGCCGTCTCTCAGGGTCGTGTCAAAAATTTTAATGCGTTTCATGGTGTGTTCCTCCTGCTCTTTTTTCTCTCGCATAGCAACAAAAAAAGCCTCCGTCTCTTCCCTTGAAGAGACGAAAGCTCAAAACTTCCGCGGTACCACTCTTGTTGGCATAAAATATGCCCGCTTTCTGCATCGGCTTAAAATCAAGCGAATGCGCCTCGTTGGTAACGGTGAGGAGATCCGGCTGCGCCTAAACGAAAATCGTCTCAGCGGAGCTACTCAGGGGCCAGTGACATCATCCCGCTCTGCATTGCCTCGCAGCGACCGGCAACTCTCTGAAGCGTCTGTAGGACGAATTTTTCCCCGTCATGGTATTTGTGAACTATGAGATTTAATGATGCTACTATAATCGCCCGCCCCTGCTTTGTCAAGCAGGGAAAAAGAAATTTGCGCTTTGACAAAAAACCGCGCGGCGGGAAAACATATTTTGCGCACTTTGAACGGAGAAAAAGGCGGGAGAGCAAAAGAAAAGGGAACGCGCAAGCGTTCCCTTTTTTGCCAAAATTTCTTACCTGCCGCCGAAGATCAGGCTGCCGAGCCCCGTGGAGGTCAAAAACAGAATGAGCATGACAACGGGCACGATATACTTCATCATCATGCTGTAGAGCTTGGCGCGGCCGAAGTGTTCGCCGTTTTTCTCGACCTCGGCAATGATCCATTTCGGACCCACGACCCAGCCGACCAAAATGCTCGTGAGCAGGCTGATAAACGGCATCAGGAAGCTGTTGCTGATGTAGTCCATCACGTCGAGCAGCTGCGCGGTCGAGCCGTTGGGCAGCGGGAGCTCGAAGTAGAGCGCGTTGTAGCCAAGGCAGATGAGCACGGCGGTGACGAGCGAGTAGACGCCCACGGCGGCGCACATCTCCTTGCGCGACTTGTGGAAAATCTCCATGCAGTTGGCGACAAGCGTCTCCATGACGGACACACAGCTCGTCAGCGCGGCAAAGCCGAGCGCGAGGAAGAACACCGCGCCCACGACGCGGCCCACGCCGCCCATCGCGGCGAAGACCTTCGGCAGGCTGATGAACGTCAGGCTCGGGCCGCTGGCCATGCCGTCAGTGCCGAGGAAGACATAGACGGCGGGGATGATCATGAGGCCCGCGAGGAACGCGACGCCCGTGTCGAAAATTTCGATCTGGTTGTTGGCCTTGTTGAGGTCGACGTCGTCCTTGACGTAGCTGCCGTAGGTGATCATGATGCCCATGCTGACACTGAGCGAGAAGAAGAGCTGACTCATCGCGTCGAGCGCGATGTTCAAAAAGCGCTGGACGGTCAGGCCCGTGAAGTCGGGCTTAATGTAGACGAGCAATCCTTCGATACCCGTGCGCGTCATGCCGCTCTCGTCGGTGTAAGAGAGCGTGAGCGAAAAGATGGCGATGCCGATGATGAGAAGGAGCAGACCCGGCATGATGTAGCGGGAGTATTTTTCAATGCCCTTTTCCACGCCGCAGTACACGACCCACGCCGTCAGCGCCAAAAAGATCAGCATGAAGACGATGGGCGAGACGGGGGAGGTGATGAACGAGGTGAAGAACCCGTCCTGCGCGGCGGTATCGCCGCTTGAGACGAGGTAGAGGGTAAAATACTTCGTGATCAAGCCGCCGATGACGGAGTAATAGGTCATGATGAGGGCGGGCACCAGGAAGGTGAGAAAGCCCAGAAACTTCCACTTCTTGTTGAGCGTTGCAAAGGCATTGAGGGCGTTCTGCTTCGTGCGGCGGCCAATGGCTACGTCAGTCGTCAGCAGGGTGAAGCCGAATGTCAGCACCAGCACCAGATAGACGAGCAGGAACAGTCCGCCGCCGTCCTTGGCACAGAGATAGGGGAAGCGCCAGATATTGCCGACGCCCACCGCGCTGCCCGCCGCAGCCAGCACAAAGCCGAGCGAACCGCTGAAACTACTGCTTTTTTTCATGTTCGATTCTCTCTTTTCTTTCATGTAAATGGAATGACTAATGCCCCATTATAGCAGAAGAAACCGAATTGGCAAGGGGAAAAGCACTGAAAATGCAGGAATTCTTGCGAAAATGTGAAAAAATATCTCACCAGCGGCTTGCTGATGAGATATTTTATTCATAGTAGGATTAGATTTTGTCATGGCCGGCGGCTTCGTCGGTGAAGACGGCCTCGAATTCCTCAGCGCTCATCGTCTCGTGCGCAAGCAGGAATTCCGCCACGGCGATGAGGTGCTTCTGATCGCGCGAGAGGATGTCCTCGCAGCGCTCGTAGGCCGCGTCGACGATGGACTTGACCTCCTCGTCGATCTGTGCGGCGACCTGCTCGGAATACGGCTTGGCCTGCGCCATCGAGCGGCCGATGAAGATCTCATCGTGGCCGGATTCAAACGAGATCGAGCCAAGCCTGTCGCTCATGCCGTACACCGAGACCATCTTGCGCGCGATCTGCGAGGCGCGCTGGATATCGTTCGACGCGCCGGTCGAAATGTCGCCGAGCATCAGCTTTTCCGCCACGCGCCCGCCAAGCAGCGAGACGATCTGCTCTTCCATATAGCGCTTGGACTGGTACGAGCGGTCCTCCGTGGGCAGCGAGATCGTCATGCCGCCCGCGCCGCCGCGCGGGACGATCGTGATCTGGTGCACAGGGTCGTGCGTCGGCAGCGCGTGCATCACGATGGCGTGACCGGCCTCGTGATAGGCGGTCAGCTTGCGCTCGTGCTCGCTGACGACGCGGCTCTTCTTCTCGGGGCCTGCGATGACCTTGATCTCCGCCTCGGAGAAGTCGGACATCGTGATGAGCTTGCTGCCGCGGCGCGCGGCGAGCAGCGCCGCCTCGTTCGAGAGGTTCTCGAGGTCTGCGCCCGTGAAGCCGGGCGTTCCCTTGGCGACGGTGGAGAGGTCCACATCCTCGGCCAGGGGCTTATTCTTGACATGGATCTTCAGGATCTCCTCGCGGCCGCGGATGTCGGGAAGCCCCACGTAGACCTGACGGTCGAAGCGGCCCGGGCGCAGCAGCGCGGGGTCGAGGATGTCGGCGCGGTTCGTCGCCGCCATGACGACGACGCCCTGATTCGTGCCGAAGCCGTCCATTTCGACGAGCAGCTGGTTGAGCGTCTGCTCGCGCTCGTCGTGGCCGCCGCCGAGGCCCG
>OGII01001526.1_pt1 | contig 15858 bp, 8 predicted proteins | sample 1571701 | NCBI WGS metagenome assembly OGII01 (sample SAMEA2581950, study PRJEB24529) | metagenome | biome: Human gut stool | place: China | collected 2011
TTGAGCCCGGCCAGCAGCCTGGAAGTATTAAGGACTGCGGTGATGTTCGGAGCAGATGCTGTATATATCGGAGGAGAAGCATTCGGACTGCGGGCCAAAGCGAAGAATTTCAGCAGTGAGGAAATGGCAGAGGGTGTGGCATTTGCCCATGCGCATGGCGTGAAAGTATATGTAACGGCCAATATCCTGGCACATAACTATGACCTTGACGGGGCCAGAAAATATTTTGCCGAGCTGCGGGATATGAAACCGGAACAGCCGGATGCGCTGATCATTTCAGATCCGGGAATGTTTATGATCGCGAAGGAAGTATGGCCTCAGGTGGAAGTGCACATTTCCACACAGGCTAACAATACGAATTATGAGACCTATCTGTTCTGGTGGAAACTGGGAGCGAAGAGAGTCGTTTCGGCCAGAGAACTGTCTCTGGTGGAGATCAAAGGAATCCGGGAAAAGATTCCGGCAGAAATGGAGATTGAAAGCTTTGTCCATGGTGCAATGTGTATCTCTTATTCCGGCAGATGCCTGCTGAGCAATTTTTTTACCGGGAGAGATGCCAACAGAGGCGCCTGTACCCATCCCTGCCGTTGGAAGTATGCTGTGGTGGAAGAGACCAGACCCGGAGAATATCTGCCGGTATATGAGAATGAGAGAGGAACTTATATTTTTAACTCCAAGGATCTGTGTATGATCGAGCATATTCCGGAACTGGTGGAAGCCGGCATTGACAGCCTGAAGATCGAAGGCCGTATGAAGACGGCATTGTATGTCGCAACTGTGGCCAGAACTTATCGGAAAGCCATTGATGACTATTTTACCGATCCGAAATTGTATGAGAAAAATATGGACTGGTATCAGATCGAAATTTCAAAGTGTACCTACAGACAGTTTACCACCGGATTTTATTTCGGAAAACCAGATGAGAATACACAGATCTATGATAATAACACCTATGTGAATGAATATATCTATCTTGGAATCGTGGAGGCGGTAAAGGATAATCTGTGCCGGATCGAACAGCGGAATAAATTCTGCGTGGGAGATACGATCGAGATCATGAAGCCGGACGGCACAAATGTACCTGTGACTGTGGAAGCAATGTATACAGAAGATGGGGAAAGTGTGGATAGTGCGCCCCATCCCAAGCAGGTGTTGTGGATAAAATTATCCGAGGCTGCGGAGAAGTATGATCTGTTACGTTGTAAAAGTGTTTAATAAATAGATATTGACCATCATAACGCACGTGTTGTAAACTATATTGGATAATAATTCTATAGTATACCGAAGGGAAGTAGGGACATGCGCGAGGAATTGAATGTAGAGGAGCTTTTTGCCAGCAAGGTGTTTACCCTGGGCAAGATGAAAGAGAGGCTCCCAAAGAGTACTTACAAAGAAGTGAAGAAGATCATGGATCAGGGAGGAGAACTTTCCCTGGCAACTGCGGATGTAGTGGCAAGTGCCATGAAGGATTGGGCCATCGAGAACGGTGCCACTCATTATACCCACTGGTTCCAGCCGTTGACCGGCATTACCGCAGAGAAACATGATGCTTTTGTGACACATCCTGATGAGGATGGCCGGATGATCATGGAATTTTCCGGCAAAGAACTGATCAAGGGAGAGCCCGATGCATCTTCTTTCCCTTCCGGAGGCTTACGTGCTACCTTTGAGGCAAGAGGTTACACTACATGGGACATCACCTCCCCCGCATTTATCAAAGAGACCGCTACCGGTCCGACCCTTTGTATCCCTACAGCATTCTGTTCTTATAAAGGCGAAGCACTGGATAAGAAGACACCGTTACTTCGTTCCATGGAGGCTCTGAGCAAGCAGGCGATCCGTATCGTCCGCCTGTTCGGCAATACAGAAGCTACCAAAGTACTGCCTTCCGTTGGCGCGGAGCAGGAATATTTCCTGGTAGATTCTGCCAAGGCTTTGCAGCGTGAAGATATTATTTTCGCCGGACGAACCCTGTTCGGTGCTCCCGCCCCCAAGGGACAGGAGATGGATGACCACTATTTCGGTGTTATCCGTGAGCGTATCGGTTCCTACATGAACGACTTAAATAAGGAACTTTGGAAATTAGGTGTTCCTGCAAAAACACAGCATAATGAAGTGGCTCCTGCACAGCATGAGCTGGCACCGATCTATGAAGGTGTAAACCAGTCCGTAGACCCCAACCAGATCGTTATGGAGACTATGAAGAAAGTGGCAGAGCGCCACGGGCTGGCATGCCTTCTTCACGAGAAGCCATTTGCAGGTGTCAATGGTTCCGGTAAACATAACAACTGGTCCCTGACAGCAGATGACGGTACCAACCTGATGAACCCGGGAGATACACCTCATGAGAACATCCAGTTCCTGTTAGTTCTGGCATGCATCATCAAGGCAGTAGATATCCACGCAGACCTGTTAAGAGAATCTGCTTCCAACGTAGGAAATGATCACAGACTGGGAGCAAACGAGGCACCGCCAGCAATCATCTCCATCTTCTTAGGCGAGCAGCTGGAAGATGTTATCGATCAGCTTTGTGATACTGGTGAGGCAACTCACTCCAAGCAGGGCGGAACCTTAAAAACAGGTGTTGATATCCTTCCTGACTTTGATAAAGACGCAACCGACAGAAACAGAACCTCCCCATTTGCATTTACAGGAAACAAGTTCGAGTTCCGTATGGTAGGTTCTTCCGACTCTATTGCATCTGCAAATACAGTATTAAATACCATTATCGCTGAAGCCTTCAAGGAAGCAGCTGACAAGCTGGAGAAGGCAGATAACTTTGATATGGCTGTACATGACATGATCAAGGAAACCCTGGCAGCTCACAAGAGAGTTGTATTCAATGGAAATGGTTATTCCGATGAGTGGGTAGCAGAAGCTGAGAGAAGAGGACTTCCAAACATCAAGTCTATGGTAGATGCTATTCCGGCACTGATCACAGACAAGGCTGTAAAACTGTTTGAAGAATTCGGCGTATTCACAAAGACCGAGCTGGAGTCCAGAGTAGAAGTTGAGTATGAAGGCTATGCAAAGGCTATCAATATCGAAGCAAAGACCATGATCGATATGGCTGGAAAGCAGATCATCCCGGCTGTTATCAAATACACAACTGCTCTTGCAGCTTCCATCTCCGCAGTAAAGAGTGCTTGCCCTGAAGCAGATGTAAGCACCCAGACAGAGCTTCTGTTAGAAACCTCTGATCTTCTGGCAGAAACCAAACTGGCTCTTGCAAAACTGACCGAAATTACTGAAAAGAGCGCAGCAATGGATGGCGGCAAGGACCAGGCAGTTGCTTACCATGAGGAAGTCGTTCCTGCAATGGCAGCATTAAGAACCCCGGTAGACAAACTGGAAATGCTGGTAGACAAAGACTTATGGCCAATGCCGAGCTACGGCGATCTGATCTTTGAGGTTTAATAAATCTTATAAAATAGAAGGTTCCGCCTGCGTCAGCAGGCAGATAAGCGCGAGAGTGCGGTGAACCTGAGTATTGGACGCAATTACATAAATAAAATGCCCTTCTGGTGATATATAACGTATCCCGGAAGGGTGTTTTTTTCGCGGTATGAGTGGCATTGTTTAACTTGCATTTTAAACCCAGTGTGCTATAATGTTCATATATTTTTGAAAAATAATAAAAATGAACATAAATATAAACATAAGCATAAGCAGGAAAAGGAGTTAAAGATCATATGAACCGACAGGCGCTGGTATGCAGAAATATACTGGAAAAACCGGATATTACACAGCGGGAAATGGCGAAAAACATGGACATATCCCTGGGTACAGTCAATGGGCTGGTGAAGGAATGTCTGGCAGAGGGATATATTGCAGAGGAAGAAAATGGGAAAGAAAAATATCTCATCCTTCTGGAAAAGGGAAAAGAACTGTTAAAGCCTTATAAAGTAGATGGGGCGCTGATCATTGCAGCCGGTTTCGGTTCCCGTTTTGTGCCTCTTACCTTCGAGACTCCAAAGGGTCTTTTAGAGGTCTTTGGAGAGCGCATGATCGAGCGTCAGATCAAACAGCTCCATGAAGTGGGGATCCACGACATTACCATTGCAGTAGGCTATTTAAAAGAAAAATTTGAATACCTGATCGATAAATACGATGTGAAATTATTATACAATCCGGAATACTCCTGCAAAAACACGCTGGCTACTGTATACAGAGCCAGAAAGTTCTTAAAAGGCCGGAACGTATACATTCTTTCATCAGATAACTGGATGCGGGAAAATATGTACCATTCCTATGAGTGCGGTGCCTGGTACAGCGCAGCCCACGAAGAAGGAGAGACCAAGGAATGGTGCCTTACCTTTAATAAAAAGGGCCGTATCAGCGATGTAAATGTAGGCGGAAAAGATGCGTGGTTTATGTACGGTCCCGTATATCTTTCCAGGGAGTTTTCCGCTAAATTCCTTCCTGTATTAGAGGCTTATTATCAGATCCCCGGAACAGAGCAGTTTTACTGGGAGCAGCCTTATGTGGACATGTTAAAGGGAGAGGCAAAACGCCGTCTGGAAAAAGAGGACAAGGAGCTGTTGAAACAGACAGAAGAAGCCTGCGGCATACCTGCGTCCGAATGGAACGAGATCGAGATGAATATCAACCGCCAGCCGGATAACCAGGTATACGAATTTGAAAATCTGGAAGAGCTGCGCCTCTTTGATACCCATTATCAGAACCACTCCGATAATGCGGCCATGGAGCTGGTAGCAGAGGTATTCCATGTGCCGGAGTTTCAGATCACAGACATCAAATGCTTAAAATCCGGCATGACCAATAAATCCTTCCTGTTCCGCACCGGAGATCATCACTGTATCTGCCGTATCCCCGGACCTGGCACAGAGCTTCTTATTAACAGAGAGCAGGAAAAAGAAGTTTATGATGCCGTCCGTCCTCTGGGCATTACAGAACATGTGTTGTATCTGAACCCGAAGACCGGTTATAAGATCTCTGAATACTATGAAAATACCCACAATGCCAGCGCAGACAACTGGGACGATATGAAGACCTGTATGGATATGGTGCGAAAGCTTCATGAAGCAGGTTTAAAAGTAGGCCACAGCTTTAATATCAGGGAGCGGATCAGCTTTTACGAGAAACTTTGCCTGGAACATGGCGGCATTCCTTTTGAAGACTACAGTCAGGTTCGTGAATGGGTAAATCAGTTGTTAGATGCCTTAGATAAAATGGATCTTCCACAATGTTTATGCCATATTGACGCAAATGTGGATAACTTTTTAATTTTCCCGGATCACAGTGCAAAACTTCTTGACTGGGAGTATGCAGGCATGTGCGATCCGCTCATTGATATTGCGATGTGCAGTATTTATTCATATTATTCACAGGAAGAGCTTGACCACCTTCTGGAAGAATACCTCCAGCACGCCCCATCAGACGAAGAACGCTTTGTCACGTATGCCTATGCGGCGCTGGGCGGTTTCCTGTGGGCGCTCTGGGCGGTCTTCAAGAGTATGGAGGGACGCGAATTTGGCGATTACACGATCGTGATGTACCGGTATGCGAAAAATTATTATCGAAAAATTGTTTCCGAGGACTTGTTAAAATTGTAATATTTCCGTTAGGTATTTTACATTTATCTATGTTATACTTATAAAGTAATTTGATATGATACCAGGGTCAAAAGGTCAGAAGTTCGACGCAAGCTTGCTTGCAGGAGAATTTTTGACCTTGGGACCCGCCAAAAACATGAGTAAGTAGCCATTTTTCAAAGAAAAATGAGCGAATTACGAATGTTTTTGAAGATTGCGGGAGCATATAGTGCGGAGCAATCTGGTATCAGAGGGGTCAAAATGCCTTTTGACCCCAACATCTTTGATATTAATTTCTACTGTAATCATAAATAACGATAAATCACATTGCAAGGGGGATACGCGATGCGGAAAAGATATGCAAAACTGCTTGGGCTTGCCTGCCTGATCGGTGCCATGGGGCTGCTTCCTTCTTCCCAGAGCCGTGCGGCCGGATGGCTGAAGGACGGAAACTACTGGTACTACATGACCGACGACGGTCAGAAGCATACCGGATGGGTACATATCGGAGAGAAATATTATTATATGGATGATTCGACCGGCAAGATGGTGACTGGATGGCGTCAGGATTCATCCACTTCCGCCTGGTATTATTTCAACCAGAGCGGCGAGATGATGACTAAATGGCAGAAAATCAACAACTACTGGTACTATTTTAACCAGTACGGTGTGATGCAGAAGGGCTGGCTCCAGCTTGATACGGTCTGGTATTATCTGGGCAATGATGGACGGATGTTTACCAACTGGCAGAAGATGGATAACGGCACCTGGTATTATTTCGGCACGGACGGGGCGATGCGGACTGGCTGGCAGAAGGTAAACAGCACCTGGTATTATCTCGACGAAAATGGAAAACTGCTGACCGGTTGGCAGCTCATCAAAAATGAATACTACTATCTCCATGATGGCAAGATGCTGACCGGCTGGCTCAATGACAGCAACGGAAACACCTACTACATGGATAAGACAGACGGCAATATGAGCCGCGGCTGGAAGCAGATCGACGGCACCTGGTACTATTTCAATGAGTACGGACACCGTCAGAAAGGCTGGATTAAGGTATCCGGCACCTACTATTATCTGGATGAGAACGGTAAGATGGCTTCGAACACAACCCTGACGATTGATTCGGTGAAATACACCTTTGCCAAGAGCGGTGCGTGCCAGAATCCACCGTCCAGTCTCTCCGGCATGAGCGACAGCTATTTTGACCCAAGTGCTTCACAGGGAACAGGAACTTCGTCTGGCAGTTCTTCTTCAAGCAGCACTTCGGGACCAAGCGGAACGGCTTCGAACAATTCCAATTCAGGGACCTCCAGTTCAGGTAACACCAACAATTCGAATAGTTCCGATCCTTCGACCAGTTTTACTGCACCGGGAAGTTCCAACAGCTCCAGCTCGTCAAATAGTTCTTCGTCGGGCACAACCGTTCCGATTCCTGGAAGCGGCTACAGCAGCTCCACTTCCACGCCGGGCGGGACTTCCAGTTCGTCAGGCTCTTCGAATAACCAGACAAGCAGCAGTTCCACCAGCGATACCGGCAATGTACCAAGCCGCATCTACAGCAACGGCACGACTTACACCGCACCGACGACATCAAGCTCCAGCTCGTCAGGCTCTTCGTCAAATTCGTCCGATAAACGGATTAACGGATTTACCTCCAATCAGGGCGATACGATTCAGGAGGGACAGACGCAGGGTCCTGGACGGAAATAAACCGTATTTGCAAAATATATAATTGAAATAAAAAAGATTTTGACCAACGATTCATAGCCTATATCGATGGTCAAAATCTTTTTAATTAAAATCATACCTTCTAAAAGCTGCCTACACCTCAAACACCAAATCCCCATAACTCGGGAACGGCCATAACTCTTTATCTACCAGCATTTCCAGTTCGTCTGCCGGTTTACGGAGAGCTACCATCGCCGGGCACACCTCATGCAGATAGGCGAATGCTTTTTCTTTGTTATCCTTGATCGCAGATGCCTTTGCCAGGATATCTTTGAGTGCCGCCAATGCCACCTTCATCTCTGAGAGTTTATCAGAGGTCTCTAAAAGCAGTTCTTTCTGGACACTGACATCGGCCTCCTCACAGGCAGTCCGGACGGCTGTCAGGGAGGAAGCAAGCTGAGTCGTATATTTGACAACCGCCGGGATGATCTGCTTGCCTGCCATGTCGATCATCGTCTTCGCCTCGATGTTAACAGTCTTGGAATATGCCTCATACTCGATCTCGGCACGGGATTCCAGCTCGGTCCGGGTGTACACGCCAAATTCTTCAAAGAGCTTGATCGCTTTCTCGGTCCGGATTGCCTCGACAGAATCGATACCCGCTTTCAGGTTCGGGAGTCCACGGCGCTCTGCCTCTTTAACCCATTCCTCAGAATAACCATTTCCGCTGAAAATGATACGGCGGTGCTCTGCAAACAGACGCTTGATGATATCATGGACTGCGCTGTCAAAATCATCGCTGTTTTCCAATTCGTCCGCAGCCTCTTTAAACGCTTCTGCCACGATCGTGTTGAGCACGACGTTCGGGGATGAAACAGAATCCGAAGAACCAACCATACGGAACTCGAATTTGTTACCGGTAAACGCAAACGGTGAAGTACGGTTGCGGTCGGTTGCATCCTTGACGAAATCCGGAAGTGTCGCTACTCCCGTCTGAAGTACCTCGCCTTTCTTAGAATGTGCGGCTTCGCCCGTGCTGCACAGCTGATCGATAACATCCTCCAGCTGCTCGCCCAGGAAAATAGAGATGATCGCTGGCGGCGCCTCTGCCGCACCCAGACGATGATCGTTGCCCGGAATCGCGGTGGACTCGCGCAGCAGATCCGCGTGTCTGTCAACTGCTTTCATGATGCACGCCAGAACCAGAAGAAACTGTACATTTTCGTGCGGCGTCTCGCCCGGATTCATCATGTTGATGCCGTCGTCGCTCGTCAGGGACCAGTTGTTGTGCTTACCGGAACCATTGATTCCGTCAAATGGTTTCTCATGCAGCAGACAGGTCAGACCGTGATGTCCTGCGACACGCTTCATCGCCTCCATGACCATCTGGTTGTGATCGACTGCCAGATTGACCTGACAATAGGTTGGCGCTAATTCATGCTGTGCTGGTGCAACTTCGTTGTGCTGTGTCTTTGCACTGACACCCAGACGCCACAGTGTCTCATTTAACTCTTTCATGAATGCACCGACTCTCGGACGGATGCTTCCAAAATAGTGATCATCCATCTCCTGCCCTTTCGGCGGCATCGCGCCAAACAGGGTACGACCGGTGTAGATCAGGTCTTTTCTCTGTAAATATTTGTTCTTATCAACCAGAAAATACTCCTGCTCCGGTCCCACATACGGAATCACCCGGTGGGAAGTCGTATTTCCAAACAGGCGGAGAATCCGGAGTGCCTGCTCGTTGATTGCCTGCATGGAACGCAGCAGCGGTGTCTTCTTATCCAGTGCTTCGCCGCGGTACGAACAGAATGCAGTCGGTATGTAGAGTGTCACGCCCAGCGTATCTTCCCGCAGAAATGCCGGGGAAGTACAATCCCAGGTTGTATAGCCGCGTGCCTCAAAGGTGGAACGAAGTCCGCCCGACGGAAACGAGGATGCATCCGGCTCGCCCTTAATCAGCTCTTTACCGGAAAACTCCATGATAACGCGTCCGTTGGAATCCGGTACGGAGATAAACGCATCATGTTTTTCTGCCGTGATGCCGGTCAGCGGCTGGAACCAATGGGAATAATGCGTCGCACCGCGCTCGATCGCCCAGTCTTTCATCGCGTGTGCGACAACATCTGCGATGGACGGATCCAGCTCAGCTCCGTCTTCAATGGTTTTCTTCAGTTTTTTGTAAACACTTTTCGGAAGGCGTTCCTGCATCGCCTTGTCATTAAACACATTTTTTCCGAAAATTTCCGGTACGTTGATAATCTCGCTCATTCAATCCCTCACATTAATATGAAAACAGACCGGACCGCCGGTATGTATATCCGCGTTGCGAAATGTACATCCCTGCAGTCCGGTCATGAACCTTACTTATTCATCAGGCTTTTCCGATAGAACCGAACAGTTCCATCTTTGTCTTAACCGTCTCTTTGATCGCCTCAAAACCAGGTGCAAGAAGTTTACGCGGGTCAAATCCTTTGCCCTGCTGATCCTTACCAGCCTCGATATACTGGCGGGTTGCCTCTGCAAATGCCAGCTGGCACTCAGTATTTACATTAATCTTCGCTACACCTAAAGAAATGGCTTTCTTGATCATATCTTCCGGAATACCGGTACCACCGTGAAGAACCAGCGGCATATCGCCTACTTTTTCTTTTACGGCTGCCAGCGTCTCAAAGCTTAAGCCTGGCCAGTTTGCCGGATATTTGCCGTGGATATTGCCGATACCTGCTGCCAGCATATCAACTCCGAGGTCTGCAATCGCCTTGCACTCGTTCGGATCTGCACATTCGCCCATACCGATCACGCCGTCTTCCTCGCCGCCGATGGAACCAACCTCAGCCTCCAGGGAAATACCTTTCTCCGCACAGACTTTGACTAATTCTTTGGTTTTCTCTACGTTCTCGGCGATCGGATAATGGGAGCCGTCAAACATGATGGAAGAAAATCCAGCATCGATGCATTTGTAGCAGCCCTCGTAGGTGCCGTGATCCAGATGCAGCGCAACCGGAACCGTGATGTTCAGCTCTTCGATCATCGCTTTTACCATCGCAGATACTGTCTTAAAGCCAGTCATATACTTGCCTGCGCCCTCTGAAACACCTAAGATAACCGGTGAGTTCTGCTCCTGTGCCGTCAGTAAAATCGCTTTGGTCCATTCAAGATTGTTGATGTTGAACTGACCAACCGCATATTTGCCATCTCTTGCCTTCTGAAGCATTTCCTTCGCACTAACTAACATATACAAACCTCCTCGTTGTCTCTTTTTGATCTAACCAGAGTCTATTATATACCATAATTCAGTATTTGCCTAGCCTGTCAAAAAAATAACAGGCAATTATTTTAATATTTTGTAACTTTTACTGTAAAATCTCCGAAACGGTCTTCTCCATCTCCTCCGGCTTGCACTGGCGGTTGTGACGGATCTCTGCCTTGCGGATCTCCTCGATCGCCTGCGGGATCTTCACGCCGGATGCTTTCTCCATCTCGTCGATAAGCTCGAACTCGCCCTTGCCTTCTTCGCTGCCGAAGATTGCCTCCATGACGCTGCGGGAGAATTTATATGGGCTTGCCGTCGATGCGATAACTGTCTTCTTGGTATCGCCTGTCTCCTTCACATAGTTATGGTATACGCAGGATGCAACGCCGGTATGCGTATCGATCATATAACCGGTCTCATCGTAGAGACGCTTGATCTCGGCTGCATTTGCCGCCTGATCGGCATAACCGCCGACAAAATCTGCCATGCGCGCACGCATCTCGTCGGTAACCGAATATTTGCCATCTTTCGAAAGCTCTTCCATGCGTTTCTTGGTCTCCTCCGCATCGCAGCCGGTGGAGAGATAAATCAGACGTTCCAGGTTGCTGGAAATCAGAATATCCATCGACGGGGAAGAGGTCAGGATGAATGGACGGTTCTTGTCATATACGCCTGTCTTAAAGAAGTCGTACAGAACTTTATTGTCATTGGACGCGCAGATCAGCTTGTCAATCGGCACACCCATCTGTTTTGCAAAATAAGCAGCTAAGATATTGCCGAAGTTTCCGGTCGGAACGGTTACATTGATCTTCTCACCGTTCTCGATCTCGCCGTTTTCAAGCAGTTTTGCATACGCATATACATAGTATACAACCTGTGGTACGAGACGACCGATGTTGATGGAGTTTGCGGAAGAGAGCTGATAGCCTCTGCCTGCTAATTCTTTGGCAAATTCTTTGTCACCGAAGATTTTCTTGACACCGCTCTGTGCATCATCAAAGTTTCCGGAAATACCGACAACGCTTGTGTTCGCGCCCTTCTGGGTCAGCATCTGCAGCTCCTGCACACGGCTGACGCCGTCCTTCGGGTAAAATACGATAATTCTGGTTCCCTCAACGTCTGCAAAACCAGCCATCGCTGCCTTTCCGGTATCGCCGGAGGTTGCGGTCAGGATCACGATCGTGTTCTCCGCATGGTTCTTCTTCGCCGATACGGTCATCAGATGCGGCAGGATCGAGAGCGCCATATCCTTGAAGGCAATCGTGCTTCCGTGGAACAGCTCCAGATAATATGCTCCGTCTGCTTTGACAAGCGGCGCAATCTCTTCCGTATCAAACTTACTGTCGTAAGCGCGCTCGATACAGGTTTTCAGCTCTTCCTCTGTGAAATCAGTCAGGAACTGCTTCATAACTGCATAAGCTACTTCCCGATATGTTTTATGGGATAATTCTTCCAGGCTGCAGTCTAACGCCGGGATATAATCCGGCATGAACAGGCCGCCGTCTGCTGCCAGTCCCTTTAAGATCGCCATCGAAGCCGTTACGTTGTTTTCACCGCCACGGGTACTGCTGTAATTGATTGCCATGATTTTCATCCTCTCTTTTTATCTTTCCCCGTCGTCCCCATCTTTGCAAAGGATGCCGGAGTCAAACTTTCTGCCATGTAAGTGTTCTGTGTGGTTTTGCAGTTCTCCCGCAAAGTTACGGAACCCCCTGCTCACTTTAGTTAAAAATTCTATCATACTTTATGGCACAGCGCAAGAAAAATTCCCCCTTAATACGTGATCTTCCAGCGCCCAAACAATCCCTTTTTAAAATGGGAAAACCGCCGTGAAGCACTCTCATTTCCCATCTCGATCGCCTTCTGGTAGCACTGTGCCGCCCGCTCGAGATCTTCCGGGGATTCATTTTTCCGTTCGTAGATAAATCCAAGCTCATAGAGTGCATATCCGTCACATTCCGTCTGTGCCGCCCGCTCAAAAAGCTCCTTCGCCTTATTTTCATCGGCGGTGCAGCCTTCTCCTTTCATATAGAGATAGCCTAACTTGGATGCAGACTGCAGACTTCCGGCTTCCTCGCACCGGTTCAGCCACTCAAATGCTTTTGCATAATCGCGGTCTACTCCCTCTTCGCCCTGGAAATACAGGCATCCAAGAATCTCCATGCACTCTGGATTTCCCTGCGAAGCGCCTTTTTCGTACCAGGAAACCGCCTGCTTCATATCAATCTCGCCGTTCAGACCATCCCGATAGATATTTCCAAGCGCCAGACTTGCCTGTCCGTCGGTCTCGATCCCAGCTGCCTCCCGCAGAAGTTTTTCTGCCCGGACAGTGTCCTGCTCATCGGACGGGCGCAGATACAGGCGGGCTAACGGAAGCGCCGCCTCTTTGATGCCTGCCGCATATGCTTTTCCATACCAGTAAAACGCTTTTTCATCATCGCGCTCCACCAGTTCATCCTGATAGAACAGATTTCCAAGTTCTTCAAAGCTCTCCGCCTCGTTCCGCGCCGCGGCTCCTTCCAGCGCCTGGACGGCCGCCTGGATATCGCGCTCTGTGCCCTGTCCGTTTAAGTACATCTGCCCCAGATACAGCATGGCGCGGGAAGACCCCTGCTTTGCCGCCGCATAGTCATATTGGAATGCAACTTCCCAGTCTTCTTCCTGGCGATAATGTTCCCCCATCTGGAAGAGTCCCCAGACCTCCCCGCTGGCGGCGCACTGATTCGCCCAGCGAAGTGCCTCTTTTTCATCTTTTTCCCGGTATGTACCATTCTGGCAGCATTTTCCCATCTTAACCATCGCCGGGATAATGCCGCCGTCCGCCGCCCGTTCGTACCAGAAGAGGCACTGCTCACGGGCGCTCTCAGTCTGCGGCATATAATCGGCCAGATCTTCCCACTCAACTGCCTCGCCCATCTGCCACGCGGCATAGACATCGCCCATCTCAGCGGCATCCCGCACCTGACGGTAACTTTCCTCGATGGAATAACGTGCCGACTGCTTCATCTGTTCGTCATACTGACCGGCGCGCAGCGCTCCTAACACTGCCCGGGCACTTCCCGCCGAAGCCCCCCGCAGGTAACATTCATACGCTTTTTTCTCATTGAACCCGACAGCCCCGTCCCCCCAGCTGTAACAGTGTCCTAAAAAGAACCATGCTTCTGCATCGCCCGCATATGCCGCCTCTTCCAGCCAGGTAACTCCCTGGGCGTACATCGCATCGTTACACTGTTTCCAGATCTGGTCTGCACCTTTCTCACATAAGCCTGTCATCAGGATTGTCATATATCATTCATCCGCCTTCCACACGAAATTGTATCAATTAAAACTTTCTGCCTCCGCCGCCGTGCATTCTTCCGCTGCTGCCCTGATGTATGGTCGTCCTTCCAGCCGAACCGCCCGAAGCGCCCGGACCCGGATTTTTCGGAATCCGTCTGGTCACTACCGACCGGTTTACAAACTGCTCCTCATTTTGGACAAAATGCAGCGCACTGTCCGCCCGGTATGCCATATGGAAACCCAGCGACTGGCGGTGTTCTTTCTGCATCTTATACTGGCGCATCACCGAAAAGCACGGGAGTGCCGCCACGATCGCTGCCGCAACCGCCGCAAACAGCACCTCATACCATTCCAGGGAATGTTTTTTCTCCTCGCGCACCTGCGTATACTGTCCCGCCGGAACGCCCATCTCCAGATAATTTTCGATGCTGTCGATCGCCCCCAGCGCGCCTTCCGCATAGTTTCCATCCGCCACGCTGTCATATGCCGCATCCAGCACCTTCTCTACCCGCGCATCCGTCAGCACCTTCATCGCATATCCGGTGGTAGAAACGTATATCTCCCGGTTGTCCATATCGATCGAAAGCAGAATACCACTCGCATCGTCCCCGACGCCCAGTCCGTGGCTGTCGTAAAAATCATCGGCATAGCTTTCCGCCGATTCTCCCTGTGCGTCCTCGACTGTCAGTACCGCCAGATCGGCATCCTGTGAATCACGCACCTCATCGATCCGTGTCTCCAGCTCCTGCACTTCTTCCGCGCTGAACAGTCCCGCCTCGTCGAAGACGCGCGTGCCTTCCGCCGCCCATATAGGGCTGACCTGTGAAAATGAAATAAATGCTGCAACGGAGAAGCATATAAAACCTTTCAGCCGTCCATATTTCTTCTTTTTCTGTGTGACTCCCGCATTTTGATTCTCTATCATATCAGGTATCCTCCCAGCAGCAAAAGTACAAACACAGGAATGAAAATCGTCAAAAACAGGCGCACCAGTTTTTTCGAATCAACCGGCAGGACGCCGCAGACCTTTCCATTTTCCCCATTCATCGCAAAATAGTACATCTGACCGCTCTTCGGATCCGGATAGGTCATCATCCACACCGGAAGCATGGCATAGTTCCATTTTTCCCCCGTGATGGTCTCCCGGTGGTTCCGGATATCCACATGATCGTAGCCGGAGACGCTATTTTGCAGGGATTCTCTCGTATACTGCTTGATCTCCTGCTCAATCTCCTGTGTAAATTCTTCCTTTTCCCGGTCGCGCCGCTCCGCTCTAAATCCCAGAAAATAGCCTGCCTGAAACGGGCGCAGCTTCTTCATATCAAACGGAAGCACGGTCTCGGCAAGGCTGCGGTCCGCCTGCTTTAACGCGTTGCGCGCCACATCCTTGATGGGAAGCTCCGCCTTTTTCTCCAGATGGTAACGGCTCGTCTCGATATACTCGATCTCCCCCGACACCGTCACGCGTTTCCGCAGCGCCTCCGCCTGCATCTCACCGGATACCTGGCAGCTATACATCCAATATGGATAATAAATTCCTTCCAGATACTCCATCTGACGCGGCGAGTAGAAATCATCCGGCACATACTTTTTCTTCTGAATCCAGTTTTTAAAGATTTCTTTTGCCTTTTTCTTGTCGATCTCAAACGGAATCAGACCGTCCGGGCGGTATTTACCGTCCAGACTTCCCGAAAGAACCACCGGATTGTGGCAGTAACAGCAGTACGTGGATGCTGTCGTCTCCTGTGCCACGATCTCCGCGCCGCAGCTCGGGCAGGTATAGAGAACCATCTTAGACTCCGCCTGCTTCTGGCTCTCTATCTTTTCCGCTTCCGGCATTCCCCCCGGCTTCGAAGCCTCCTCTGACTCTCTGGCTGCCTCTTCCTTCTCTTTCACCGTCTCTTCCGTAAACGCTGAGAGGCAGTATTCACATTTAAATTTCTGCGTCTTCGGATCAAACACCAGCCCGCCGCCGCAGTTTGGACACTTATATGATTGTATCTCCATACGCCCTATGACCTCGGTTTTCCGCATTCAGAACAAAACTTACCTGTATTGACCGTTCCGCAGCTGCAGGTCCACGGACCGGCTGGT
>OGII01001529.1_pt1 | contig 15833 bp, 15 predicted proteins | sample 1571701 | NCBI WGS metagenome assembly OGII01 (sample SAMEA2581950, study PRJEB24529) | metagenome | biome: Human gut stool | place: China | collected 2011
TACCCAGGCGCTTGCGCTGAGCGGGGATGATGTCGATGTGGTCGGCGTTGATCTCGGGTACGACCATCGGCACGTCAGGGGTAAAGCGGTGCGCGCTGTTGTTGGACACGACCGGGCACTCGGCCTTGGCATAGGCCTCCTCCAGTGCCTTGATCTCGTCCTTCTTCATGTTGACGGCGCAAAAGACAAAATCGACCTTGGCGGCGACCTCCTCCACATTGGCGGCGTCCAGCACGACCATCTTTTTAACGCTCTCGGGCATGGGGGCCTTCATCAACCAGCGGCTGCCGACGGCCTCCTCATAGGTTTTGCCAGCGCTGCGTGCGCTGGCCGCAAGGGCAACCAGATTAAACCAGGGATGATTTTCCAGCAGCGTAATAAAGCGCTGGCCGACCATACCGGTTGCACCGATAACACCAACATTGTACTGTTTCATCCTGACTAAGACCTTCCTTTCACGATACCCTTCCTTATATCTATGCGGCTCCCACGGAAATTTGCACAGATAATAAAAAAACCGGCTTGAAAACCGGCACAAAATGCAATATAATATCATATTGCATATAACACAGCGCAACACACTGTTTTACAGCGTGACAGTCCCGCACCTGTTCGACTGCGGACCCAGAAAATGCGTGCCGCGCATTTTCTTCGGCGAAGAACCCTTTCCCGGCTCTCGCCCCTGGCAGGGCATGATGAAAACCGGTACTGATGCGCTTCGCGCCTCTGTGTTTGGATTCATTATAATATTCCTACATAAGAATGTCAAGACAATAACGCTTTAAAGTAAAAAAGGATGATACAAAAATGCTCAAAAAAGATTTCTGGTACGACCTGCCGAAGGAGCTGATCGCGCAGGAGCCTGCCGACCCCCGCGATGCCGCCCGTTTGATGGTGCTGGACCGCAAAAATGATAAGATCCTGCACTCGGTATTCCATGAGCTGCCGCATTATCTTGAAAAGGGCGATCTGCTCGTTGTCAATAACTCCAAGGTTCTGCCTGCCCGCCTGATGGGCACCAAGGTGCCCACAGGCGCTGTCTGCGAGCTGCTGCTCCTGCGGCAGGTGAAGGGCGACCAGTGGGAGTGCCTTGCAAAGCCCGGCAAGCGGATGCAGCCCGGTACCAAGGTCAGCTTTGGCGACGGCAGCCTGACGGCCATCGTGGACGAAACGCTGGAAGACGGCAACAAGTTCGTTACCTTCTACTACGACACTGAGACCCTCTACGAGAAGCTGGACGAGTTCGGCAAGATGCCTCTGCCGCCCTATATCACCAAGCAGCTGGACGACCAGAGCCAGTACCAGACCGTCTATGCCAAGGAGCTGGGCAGCGCTGCCGCTCCCACGGCTGGCCTCCACTTCACGCCAGAGCTGATGGATACCATCCGCGCCAAGGGCGTCAACATCACCGAGGTGACGCTCCATGTCGGCCTCGGTACCTTCCGCCCCGTGCAGGAAGACGAGATCACCGACCACAAGATGCACAGCGAGTGGTACTCCGTCAGCGAGGAGACTGCAAAGCTCATCCATGATACCAAGGCCGCAGGCCATCGTGTCATCGCCGTAGGCACCACCAGCTGCCGCACGCTGGAAGCCGTCGCCGCCAAGTACGGCGAGATCAAAGCCTGCAGCGGCAACACCGACATCTTCCTCTATCCCGGTGTCAAGTTCAACTGCATCGACGGCCTTATCACCAACTTCCATCTGCCCGAAAGTACCCTCATCATGCTGGTGTCGGCGCTGTATGGCTACGAAAAGACGATGGCCGCCTATAAGGTGGCTGTCGAGCAGAAATATCGGTTCTTCAGCTTTGGCGATGCGATGCTGATTTTGTAACTATTATAGCGCTTCGCCGCTGTAATATCCCGACTCTGTATCCGCAGCGAGAGCATACGCCCCCTGCGGCAGGATGCACGGCTGTTTTCCGTGCGCAGAAAGGAAAAATTTATGCCTTCTTTGACGACCTACAAGCTGCTCAAGCAGGAGCACAACGCCCGGCGGGGCGAGTTCAAGACTGTACACGGCACGGTGCAGACCCCCGCATTCCAGAATGTTGCCACCGCCGGCGCCATCAAGGGCGGCCTGTCTGCCCATGACCTGAAGGACATCGGTGCGCAGGTCATGCTCTGCAACACCTACCATCTGCATCTGCGTCCCGGCGACAAGCTGGTGGCAGAGATGGGCGGTCTGCACAAGTTTACCCGCTGGAACGGCCCCATCCTCACCGACAGCGGCGGATTTCAGGTGTTCAGCCTCGCAAAGCTGCGCAAGATCACCGAGGAGGGCGTGACCTTTGCCTCTCACCTCGACGGCCACCGCATCTTCATGGGTCCCGAGGAAAGTATGCAGATCCAGGCAAACCTTGGCTCTACCATCGCCATGGCCTTTGATGAGTGCGTCGAGAACCCCGCCCAGCACGATTACTCCAAAGCCAGCTGCGAGCGCACCACCCGCTGGCTCAAGCGCTGCAAGGATGAGATGGCCCGCCTGAAGCATGAAGGCATCTCCGTCAACCCCGACCAGCTGCTCTTCGGCATCAATCAGGGCTGCACTTTCGCCGACCTGCGCGTGGAGCACATGAAGCAGATCGCCGACCTGGACTTGGACGGCTACGCCATCGGCGGCCTCGCTGTGGGTGAGCCCACTGAGGTGATGTACGAGATGATCAGCGCGGTCGAGCCCTATATGCCCAAGGATAAGATCCGTTACCTGATGGGCGTCGGCACTCCCGGCAACATCATCGAGGCCGTCTCCCGCGGCGTGGACCTCTTCGATTGCGTCATGCCCAGCCGCAATGCCCGCCACGGCCACCTGAACACCTGGGGCGGCATCATCAACATCAAGAACGCCAAGTACGAGCGTGACGAGCGCCCCATCGACCCCGCCTGCGGCTGCCCGGCCTGCCGGAACTACTCCCGCGCCTATATCCGCCACCTGTTCAAGGCAGAGGAACTGCTGGGTATGCGTCTGGCCGTCATGCATAACCTCTGGTTCTACAATCACCTGATGGAGCGCATCCGCGATGAGCTGGATGCAGGCACCTTTACCGCCTTCCATGACCGCTATGTCAAGCTGCTCGACACACGAATTTGAGATTTAGCCTTGAAACATGCCGGATAAGCGCGTATAATAAGCTCATATGAATTTGAGAGGAGATTTTGCCCCATGCAATTTCTGACTACGACCGAAAGCTACATCAGCCTTTTCTTTACTCTGGCTCTGATGCTGGTGATGCTCTACTTCATGATCTACCGTCCCCAGAAGAAGCAGGAGAAGAAGGACGCTGCAATGCGCTCTTCTCTGGAGATCGGCGATCAGGTCACCACCATCGGCGGCGTCATCGGCCGTGTGGTCGCCATCAAGGACGACACCTTTGTGCTGGAGACTGGCGCTGACCGTGTGAAGATCCGCTTCACCAAGAACGCCATCAGCTCTGTCGAGAAGCTGAACATGAACAACGCCCCCAAGAAGTAATATTTTTCCGGATTCGTGCTTTGAACGCGTCTCCCTGCATACAGTAGGTGCAGGGAGGCGCGTTTTTATGTCTGATACCAAGAAGTTCCCGGCGATAGGGCTGCTGGTCGTTTTTGGAGTGGGCAGTGCGGCAGCAGCCGTGAGTCTGGCAGGGTTCGGCTGGCTGATGGTCAAACAGGGCCTGACGCAGGAAGCCGCTGCTCCGCTGGCCACGGCGGCAGTCTGTCTCGGCAGCTTTCTCAGCGGCCTGCTGATGGCCATTCTGCAAAAGGGCAAGGGACTCGTCTGGGGCGCAGCGGAAGGAGCTCTCTTTATAGGGTTGCTTTTTATTCTGGGTACACTGTACCAGAGTGAGTGGGAAACGATGCAGTTCGTCCGGGCAGGGCTTGTCCTGCTGATGGGGGTTCTGGGCGGGATCCTCGGAATGCTGCGCGCGGAGCGAAAGCGGCGCTGAATGCTCAGTCCACGCTACAGCGGCCATACACAACAAAAGCAGGAGGGAAAAAGCACGATGTGGGTCTATCAGGAAACGGAAACAAATGCAGCGGCGCTTGTGCCGACGCTGCCGGAAGATACAGCGGGCGAGTCTCTGGCGGAAAAAGAAGCCATAACGCCTGCTTCCGGACGGCTGGAGGGAATGCCGCCTCAGAAAGCTCCCCGGCGGAAACCATTCCAGGCCAGCCGGGACTGCATCCTGCTGGCGGCGGCCTATCTCTTCGGTACGCTGATGGCGGGCGTTTTGCAGGCGCTGTGCGACGCTGAAGAGATGGAAACGCTGGCCTATTATCTGGACTGCTGGCGCGGAGTGTTCGCGGCGTCCAGTGCAGCACAGGCGGTGGGACTGTTTGGGGCAGAGCTGGCTGTCGTCCTCGGGGCGGCGGCAGTGTTCCTCCTGCTGGGGCTTTCGGCAGTGGGGCCGCTGCCTATCTTTCTGTTTGCGATGTTATACGGGACAGGCTCCGGCCTGCTCTCGGCGCAGCTCCTGAATAGCCTCGGGGCAAAACAGCTCGTTCTCTTTTTGCTCACCGCCAGCCTGCCGACCGCGCTGGCGGCGGGTGCGCTCTGTTTGTTCGGTGCCTCGGCTCTGCAGGTCAGCAGCCGAATCCATGCGTTCTCTTTCGGCAGAGGGGATAAGGGAAACCATCCAGCAGGAGCACGGCTCCTGGTGGGGCAATTCGCCTTACTGGCGGTCTGTCTCTGCCCGCTCTGCGGTGCGGCCACCGGCCTTGTGTGTCTTGCAAATCGTCTGATGCAGGCCGGATAAGCGCCCGACTTTCTTGCGGCCTCGGGCCGGATGTGGTATGATAGAGAAAATGATTTTCATGAAATGAAAACAGGGAGTCCAGAATGAAAGAACCGAAGCTGAAAACCGTATACGTCTGCTCCAACTGTGGAGAGACAAGCCCCCGCTGGATGGGACGCTGCCCCAGCTGCGGCAGTTGGAACACCATGAACGAGGATGTGGTCGCCGAAGCGCCCAAGGCCGGGCTTTCCGGCGGCAAAGCCGCTGCGCCTGTTCGGCAGGAGGGCGTCACCTCGCTGACGGCAAGGCGTCTGGCCGACATCAGCACGACCGAGGAAAAGAGCCGCATCCTGACGGGCATTTCCGAGCTTGACCGCGTTTTAGGCGGCGGCATCGTGTTGGGCGGCGTCGTACTGCTGAGCGGTGAGCCTGGCGTGGGCAAATCTACGATGCTTTTGCAGCTCTGCGGTGCCATCTCCAACCAGCACACGGTGCTGTATATCACGGGCGAAGAGTCTGTCCGTCAGGTCAAGCTGCGTGCGGCCCGCCTGAAAGTCCCGCAGGACAACATCTATCTGGCGGCAGAAAATGATGTAGACGAGATCTGCGGCCTCATCGAGAAGGAAAAGCCGGAACTGGTCGTCATCGACTCCATCCAGACCATGCGGTGTATGGACATCTCGTCTTCGTCCGGCACGGTCAGTCAGGTGAAAGAGAGTGCGGCCCGCCTGCTGGCCGTCGCCAAGAAGCAGGAGATCCCGATGTTTATCGTGGGCCATGTCAACAAGGACGGTGCTATCGCAGGCCCGAAGGTCATGGAGCACATCGTGGATACGGTTCTTTACTTTGAGGGAGACAAAATGCTGCCATACCGCATCCTGCGGGCGGCTAAAAATCGCTATGGCTCCACCAACGAGCTTGGTATGTTTGATATGACAGGGCAGGGCCTTGAGGAAATCGAAAATCCGTCCCAGATGCTCCTGGAAGGCCGTCCGCTGGGCGTTTCCGGGAACTGCGTCGCCTGTACCATGGAAGGCAGCCGCCCCATTCTGAGCGAGATACAGGCCCTTGCGACCAAGACGAATTTCCCGGCACCCCGGCGGGCCTGCAGCGGTTACGACTACAACCGCATGAACCTTCTCATTGCCGTGCTGGAAAAGCGTGCAGGCTATTTCTTCGGCAATCTGGACGTATATATCAACATCGTCAGCGGCATCACCCTGCGGGATACCGCCTGCGACCTTGCCGTCTGTCTGAGCATGGTGTCTTCGCTTCTGGACTGCCCCGTGAGCGATAAGCTCATTGCCATCGGTGAAGTCGGCCTTGGCGGCGAGGTGCGCAGCGTGCCGAATCTGGAGCAGCGCCTGCGGGAAGCGGAACGTATCGGCTTTGAGCGCGCTGTCGTACCAAAGCACAGCCTTGCTCATCTGAATGCCGCCGATTATCCCGGCATGAAGCTTGTCGGCGCCGCCTATATCTCGGATGCCATCCATGCCCTGAAATCTGACCGTCTGTGACCATAAAAAGAGGAAACCATGTCGATTTATCTGGACGAAAAAAATCCCGAAAAACACAAGCCTTTTGATGATGCCTCGCCGGACATCGTCGCGTATGTGCGCTATCTGGAAGTCATCGCAGGCAAAAGCCCCAACACGGCCTTCAGCTATTACTGCGACCTGCGCAATTTCAGCCGCTTTATGAAGCGCCGGCGCGGCCTTGTAACAGACGATACCGAGATAAAGGACATCGACCCCAAGGGGCTCGATACGGCTTTCTGGGGCAGTGTGACCAAGGAAGACGTTTATGAGTATCTGTACTTTCTGAACAGCGAGTGCGGCAACAAAAAGTCTTCGACGGCCCGGCGGCTGGCAAGTCTCCACGGCTTTTATGATTATCTGGTCAATCAGGTAGATTTGCTCAAACAGAATCCGACGGCATCCATCAAGCCGCCCAAGCAGGATAAAGTCCTTCCCAAGTACCTGACGGCAGAGCAATCCATGGACCTTCTGGAAAGCACCCAGACCCAGAGCGATTTCCCGGAGCGGGATTACTGCATGGTCGTGCTGTTTTTGAACTGTGGGATGCGTCTTTCGGAGCTTGTCGGCATGGACCTCGGCGACATCGACATGGAACAGCGGCAGATCCGTTTGTTCGGCAAAGGCCATAAAGAGCGGATGGTCTACCTGAATGATGCCTGCAAGGAGGCATTGCAGATTTATCTGAACAAGCGCAACACGATGGAGGGCCTGAACCCCAAAGAGAGAGCTGTCTTTATCACCCGGCGGCGCAAGGAGCGAATCTCAAACCGCAGGGTAGAGCAGCTGGTCACCGGCGCCATGAAAGCAGCGGGTCTGCGCGGTTTTTCCACCCATAAGCTCCGCCATACTGCCGCGACGCTGATGTATCAGACTGGCAACGTGGATATTCTGACCCTCAAACAGCTTCTGGGACACAGCAGCGTCGGCACGACACAAATTTATACGCACCTGCAAGAATTTCAGGTGCGTGCAGCGATCGAAAAGAATCCGCTGGGTGAAGTCAAGAAGGCAAGCTTGGATACAATGTCAAAGGAGACAGGGGAGAGCAGAGGGAAATTTGCCGATCCTTCATCGGATGAGCCTGAAAATGATGAACCGGGCGGCCCGATGGAGGCCTTTGAGGGTGCCGCGCAGGAGGGTTTCCGGGTGGATGTTTCTAGCCTTGCGGATACGGAGAGCACCGACAAATGATGACGTCCGAGCAGATACAGCAGCTTCGGCGCGATGAGACTGCGATGATGGCAGAATGGTCGGCGTCCTCTGTGCAGCCGTGCTGCTTTAACACCGACGGCATCGTGGACTATGAGCGCTGGGCGGCACTCCCGGGCGGAAAGCATATCGTTGTTCTATTGAAGGAAACGAATGCTCTAAGCGGAAGCCTTGTGGATTTTCTTTCTCATGGCGGAAGCAAAACTTACTACCGGACGTGGAATAATGTCGCACGCTGGATAAATATGGTTTTGAATGGAACATATTGGAAATTTGTTCCAAAATCAGCTCTGGATGATATGGTTAGGAATATCGCTGTGATAAACCTCAAAAAGTGTTCCGGCAGCGCCCATGCAAGCACAAAGGCGGTACGACAGGCCGCCCGACAGGATGCGGACCGACTGAAACGTCAGATACAACTCTACGAACCGGACATCATCCTGACCAGCGGCTGGGGGCTGGTATCGAACATTCTGCACGATGAGATACTTGCGGATGACGCCGAGTGGTCAAGCCCAATGGACAGACAGCATTATGGTATTACACGAGCTGTTCAGTCCGTTCGGAAAAAGAAACACTCGTTGTGAGTATGCCGCATCCGAATCGAGCGGCGAAGTGTTGGACATTAGAACTGGAAAAGATTCTGCGAGAGACCGGACGATCATAAAGACTGCAAGAAACATATAAAATGCTGCATTGCGGTTGCGTTAAATAACATAACTGTGCCAAATGCGAAAAAACGCTCCAGCCAGCGCAGAAGGCTCAGAAGCCGCTGGAAAGGCCCGAAATCTGGAAAAGAGGGCTTTTTCACTCCCCTGCATTTCGTATAACCTGCATTATACGAAATATTATAAAAATCAAAAACAGAGGCCCCCTTCTCCTGCGTTCCGTCATCGGTGCAGGTTTTGGGAGCCTCTGCTGTTCTTTTATATCATTTCGTTTGGGACGCGTGGATCGCCTGCCAAGCAGGCATCGTAAAATACAGCTGGACAAGACCGCTTTCATGCGAGCGTCCATTGCATCAGACTTTACAGCGGTGTATCCAGCGGCTGTGTTCCGAAGTACGCGCAGATCGCTTCATAGTAAGCGCGCGCCACTGTCTTACAGCCTTCTTCGCTGCCAAACTGTGCAACGTCCTCTTCGCTGGTCACAAAGCACTGTTCTGCCAGAACCGCCGGACAGTTTACATCTTCCAACAAGGTAAAGCTTCGCTCGTCCCTTACTTCGGTATGGGTGCTCTCTACAAGCTGCTTTACCTCGCCCTGATAATAAATGTACCGGATGCCGCCGTGGCCGCGGAGCTTTGCGCCTGCGGCCTGCATTCCCTGCGCCAGCTGCTGCGCGAAGTAATAGCTCTCCTGATGCCATGTACGGCCCGGAACGGACGGATAACACTCAAAGCCTGCAGCGGCAGAACCCTCCGGCGCGGAGTTTCCGTGGATGGACAGCAGCAGCTGCGGGCTTTTGGCATTGATGGCCTCTGCCCGCTCGCTGGGCTTTGCGGTGACATCATAGCTTTCACGGGAACGCAGCGGGATGTAATTAGGGTCGGCCTCCAGCAGCGCAAGCAGAGCCTCGGAGGTCTGGGCCGTCATCTCTTTTTCTTCGACGACTCCCCTTGCGCCCGGGTCGCTTCCGCCGTGGCCGGCATCAATGCAGACCCGGTAGGGCGGGTCGCCCACCACAGGCCGGAAAGGTTCTTCCCCGCTCTCATTTCGCCTGGAGCCGAACAGCGCTGCTTTCCAAAGGAAAAATGCTGCACTGAAGCAGACGACGCACACCAAAAGGCCGATGACCGTCGCAGTGGACGGGCCGCACTGTTTTCTCCGGCGTGCGTGTCTTGGATTTGAACGTCCTGCCATCGGCTTACTTCAGCTCGACGACGGTCACGCCGCTCTCGCCCTCGCCGTAACGGCCCAGACGGAAGCTCTTGACCATTCGGTTTCCCCGCAGATGCTTATGGATAGCAGTGCGCAGTGCGCCGGTACCATTGCCGTGGATGAGATATACCACAGTCTGGCCGTTCAAAATCGCACGGTCGATGAAGGAATCCACCTCCGGCAGCGCCTCGTCTACGGTAAGACCCAGCAGGTTGCATTCCATCTTTGCGGTGCGCTGTACGCGCTCTACCCTGCCATTGGGCCGGTTAGCATCGCCGGTCAGGCGGGAGTAACGCTGCTGTGCCTTGGTCTGAGGCTTCGTCTCCTTGACCAGCTTTTCCGGCTGCTTGAGGCCTTTGAGCGGCACTTTCGTCTTGATGATGCCGGCCCGTACGAGAACATCGCCGTTTTTATCCGGCAGAGAGAGCACGGTAGCCAGCTGGTTCAGCTCTGCGATGCAGACCTCCTGCCCTACCTTGACTTCCTTCAGCGAAACGAACTCCTTGACCGGGTTGTGTACCACTTCAGTCCCCATAAAGAGCTTTTCGGACTCTTTCTTGGCGATCTCACGGGCGCGCTGGGCCTTCTGCTGGGTGCTCATCCGCTCGTCTTTCTGGATCTGGCGCAGCTCATCCGTCAGAGCGTAAGCCTTGCTCTCGACCTCCTGCGCCAGTGCGCGAGCCTTGGCGCGGGCAGCTTCCAGCTCATTCTCGCCCTGCTGGATAAGCTCATCGCGCTTCTGACGGGCTGCATCCAGCTGGTGGGCGGCCTCGTTTTTCAGGCCTTCCACCTCGTCCTGACTGGCTTTGAGCTGGAGCTTCAAATCATCCAGCTGGCCCAGAACGGCGTCCAGACGCTTGTCTTCTGCGGATAGATGCTGCTGTGCCGCCTCAATGACCCGCTCCGGGATGCCGAGCTTTTCGCTGATAAGGAAAGCGTTGGACTTGCCCGGAACGCCGACGCTGAGCTTATAGGTGGGGCGCAGCGTCTCCAAATCGAACTCGCAGCTGGCGTTGACGACGCCCTTTGTCTCGAGAGCGAACACCTTCAATTCTGCATAGTGCGTTGTGGCCATCAGGAGCACACCGCGGCGGCGCAGCTCTTCGATGATGGCAACAGCCAGTGCCGCACCCTCCGCCGGGTCGGTACCGGCACCAAGCTCGTCCAGAAGCACCAGCGTGTGGGGCATGGCAAGCTCAAGGATGCCGGTGATCTTCTTCATATGACCGGAGAAGGTGGACAGGCTCTGCTCGATGCTCTGCTCATCGCCGATGTCCACGAGGAATTCGTCGAAGACACAGATCTCACTGCGCTCATCCGCCGGGATGAGGAAGCCGCACTGTGCCATCGCGCAAAGCAGACCGGCCGTTTTCAGAGTGACGGTCTTACCGCCGGTGTTGGGGCCAGTGATGATGAGCGAATCATATTCCCTGCCCAGCGAAATATCGACAGGAACGCACTTCTTTGCGTCGATGAGCGGATGACGCGCCCGGATGAGCGAGAACGACGTATCCGTCCGGACAGTGGGTTTGAACGCCTTCATATCCAGTGCAAGGCGGGCTTTTGCAAGCAGGACGTCGATTTCCAGCATGGCCTTATAGCTGTACTGGAACTGCGGCTCAATGGCTGCGACCTGACCGGTAAATGCTACCAGGATACGCTCGATCTCCTGGGCTTCCTGTGCGCGGTACTGAAGAATGCGTGCGTTTGCCTCCACAACAGCCTGAGGCTCGACGAAGACGGTCGCACCGGTAGACGAGACGTCATGGATGATACCGCTCACCTCTCCGCGATACTCGCTTTTGACAGGAACGACATACCGGCCATTTCGGATGGAGACGACGCTCTCCTGTAAGTACTTGGAGGTGTCCATATTCCGGACCATGCTTTCCAGACGGTCACGGATGCTGTTTTCAGTTGCACGAATCTTCTTGCGCAGGTCGTTCAGGGTGTGCGATGCCGTATCTGCCATTGCATCCGGCGCAAGGATGGCACTCGAGATCTGCTGCTCGAGGCCCGGCTGAGGAGCCAGTGCATAGAATAAGTCGTCCGTCGGAAGTGCATCGTGTTCCGAAGAACCATACCAGCTGACGAGGTTCTGAAAGTTGCGAAGCGCACCGGCCACCATCAGCAGTTCACCCATTGAAAGGACACCGCCCTTGACGGCGCGGGCGGCCAGCTGACTGACGCCCTCTACTCCACCGAAGCGGGGCGAGCCGTTCTTGATGAGCAGTGAATTGATGGCATCGGTCTGTTCCAGCGCATACCGCACTTCATCGGGGTCGCACTGAGGCTCGATGGCAAGGAGCTTTTCGCGGGACTCTTTGCACACACAGCCCTCCGCCGCCCGGGCAATGATCTTGTCCAGTTCCAGCGTTTTCAAATAACTTGTTTCCATAGTAATTCCTTATATCAAATCGATTTCAAATGGTTATGGCAGGACGGATCTCAAAAAGGCGTAGCTTTTCAACGGCTTGTCCAGATGGGTCAGCGCATATTGCTCTGCTGCTGTAGAGAGTTTCGCCAGGCTGCCGACGGAAATACGGAAGCTGAATATCTTTTTATCTTCTACCAGACAGATATGCCGCAGCGCAAACAGCGCCCCGGCGTCCAGATTGCACTTTTTCCCCGCCTTTTGGGCGCATGATTCGCAGAGCAGACAGCCCTCCGCCGGGTCGAGATAAAAGGCCGGGCCGTCGTAGGTGCCGCAGTCGCGGCAGTAGACCAGCTGCGGCAGAAATCCGCACTCGCTCATGGTACGCAGCTCAAATACGGCCTTGATGACCCGGAGGTCGGCCTTTTTCTCGCTTATCATGTAAAAACAATTAAGGAGAAGCCTCAATTCTTTTGCGGCTTCGTCTCCTGTGGGCGAAAGCGCCGAGGCCATTTCCGCCATATACATGGCAAGGCTCATCCCTTCGATGGAGGACGAGATGCCATGGAAGACGTTTTTGACGTCCGCCTCTCGCACTGTATACATATTCCGTCCAGGGACAAGCACGAACTCCGAGTAACAAAAAAGCCCGCAGGCGCTGAACAGTTTGCTTTTCAGCCGCAGGCTGCTCTGCGCAGAGGCCGAGATGACTCCCAGCCCCGGCGTCAGAAGCGTGATGATCCGGTCGGATTCTTTATACCGGGTCTCTTTCAGGACAAGGCCCGGGGTCACAATGGTATCCATCTGTTTTTTCTCCTGCCGGGGCGGTGAGCCGCTGCTGAGCAAGCTGCCGCCTGTAGTCCAGATAACACAGAATATCACCGGTGCAGGCAAACGTCTGCCAGCTGAGTTCCACATCCATCGGACAACGCTCCCTTCTTTAAGGTATAGTATCACCTCTAGGGTACTGCGCTATCCCCGGGAAATCTGTCCTGTTATGATGCTCAGCGGTTGGGCTGCTGCTTAAAACCGAAATTGTTGAGCATGAACTCGTTATCGCGCCAGTCGGCTTTGACCTTCACCCAGCACTGTAAGTTGACGCGGCAGCCGAGGAATTCCTCGCAGTCGGTGCGGGCTGCACTGGCAATCTTCTTCAGCATTGCGCCGCCCTTGCCGATGACCATGCCCTTGTGGCTCTCCCGCTCACAGTAGATGTTCACGTCGATGTCCACGAGGTCCGTGCCGGGGCGCTCCTTGAAGCGCTCGACCACGACCGCAATGCCGTGCGGGATCTCGTCCCGCATATAGAGCAGAGCCTTTTCACGGATAACTTCCGCAACGAGCTCCTTCTCAGGCATATCGGTGTAAGCGTCATCGTCAAAATAATGCGGGCCTTCCACGGCATAGCGGCTCAGTGCATCGAACAGTTCCTCGCAGTGGTCATTATCGCGGACACTGACGGTATAGACATCATCAAAGACGCCCAAGGCCTTCAGCTCCGCCTTGCGGGCCTCGAGGTCCGCCGGGTCTTTGACGAGGTCGGTCTTATTGATGACCGCGATGGCCGGGCCGCCCTTTTTCAGAGCCTCGACCAGAACCATCTCCGATTCATTCAGCGCGCCGTAGGGCTCGAACAGCATCATGGACACATCGACGTCAGCAATGGAGTCGCTGGCCGTCTTGTCCATCCGCTTGCCCAGCTTATTGTGGGGCTTATGCACGCCGGGGGTATCCAGCAGAACGTACTGCAAAGGCCCCCGGGTGATGACGCCAGTAATACGGGTACGGGTGGTCTGGGGCTTGGAGGTGACGATAGCCACCTTCTCCCCCACCAGCAGATTCGTCAGGCTGGACTTGCCCACGTTCGGGCGGCCAATGACCGCCACGAACACAGAGGATGTATCATAATGGCCCTGGATCGGTGTTTCGTTTTTCAAAATAGAACTCCTGTCTTTTTATTCCGTGTAGCTCACCGTGCGGGGCAGACCCAGCTGGATGAGGACAGCTTCTTCCTTCTCACGCATCCGCATGGCTTCCAGACCGCCGTTCTCGTGGTCATAGCCCAGCAGATGGAGCATGGAGTGGACCGTCAGGAAAGCGACCTCTCTCTGCAGCGGATGGCCGTAGAGAGTCGCCTGCTCCTGTGCGCGCTCCATGCTGATGACGATGTCGCCCAGCATCTTGCAGCCGTTGTTCTCGTCCACGTCATAGACGCCGTTCTCGCCCAGAGGGAAGCTCAGAACATCCGTGGGCATCGGCTTGTTGCGGTACTGGTTATTCAGCTCAGCGATGGCTGCGTTGTCCACGAAGGTCACGCTGATCTCCGCCGGGTCGTCAAAATGCTCATATTCCAGCACAGCGTTGCAGGCGCGGCGGATGAGGATGCGAAGGCCCGAGGGGACCTTGATCGCTTTCTGCGAGTTGGTGATCAAAACTTTATTGGACATAAATCGTCCGCTCCTTTCGTTTCTACATTCTATTGAGCGAATGCCCTGGTTTCTATGGTATGCCGCCGGGGTTGTTTTTCAGTGTTTAGCCGGGTGGGCAGCGGCCTCGTAGGCTTTGATGATCTCCTGCACCAGACGGTGGCGCACCACGTCTTTTTCAGTGAAGTAGCACTGCGCGATGCCGTTCACGCCCTTGAGGACCTGAAGTGCATCCACAAGGCCGCTGCGGGTGCGGTCGGGCAGGTCGATCTGAGTGACGTCGCCGGTAACGACCACTTTAGAGCCGACGCCCATGCGGGTGAGGAACATCTTCATCTGCTCCGGGGTGGTGTTCTGCGCTTCGTCGAGGATGATGAAGGAATCGTCCAGCGTCCGGCCGCGCATATAGGCCAGCGGTGCAACCTCGATGATCTGCTTTTCCACGAGACGCTCATATGTCTCTGCGCCCAGCATATCGAACAGGCCATCGTACAGAGGCCGCAGATAGGGGTCTACCTTCTGCTGCAGGTCACCCGGCAAAAAGCCCAGCTTCTCGCCTGCCTCCACCGCCGGGCGGGTCAGCACGATGCGGGAGACATCTTTGGCTTTGAACGCCTTGACAGCCATTGCCACAGCAAGGTAGGTCTTGCCGGTACCCGCCGGGCCGACGCCAAAGGTGATGGCGTTGTTCCGGATGGAGTTGAGGTACTCTTTCTGGCCCAGGGTCTTGGGACGGATAGGCCGGCCTTTGACTGTCACCGTCACGAAATCTTCGGTCAGCTCCCGGACACGCTTTTCCTCACCGTCATGCGCAAGGCTCAGGCAGTAGCGCACCGTCTGGTCTTCCAGCGGTGTATGGTTCTCGATAAGGAGAAGCATCCCCTCCACAGCACGGGCCGCAGCTGCAACATTGGCCGGTTCGCCCGAAATGCGCAGCATCGTACCGCGGCACACCGCCGTCACCGAAAATTCTTTCTCCAGCATACGGATGTTCCGGTCACAGTTCCCGAATACGGCGGCTGCGATCTCTACGCTGTCTAATTCAATGCTCTTTTCTGCCATGCGGCTCCTCCTGAATGTCACTAAATTCTGCCTCTATTGTACCACCAAAACAGCGCGAAGAAAACTATGAAAATTGCACAAAATTTTTCAACCGCATATGGCGGTTTGGCAGAACACTCAAAACCTGCTCTATCAGTCTTTTCAAAGCCGTCTCTGGGGCAGCTGTTTCGATTGAATTTTGATATTTTTGTGGCCCGCGCAACACATATTGAGAGGATTCTTGTCATTTCACTATAAAAATGGTATAAATTTGATAATGAGTTCCTATTTCGCGTATTTTCTTTTTATGATTGGTTCGAGGTGAAACATATGTCCAAACCCACACGCACTTCCATCATCATCCGTGAAGGCCGGAAGCGCGCCGGGCTCACGCAGCAGGAGCTTGCAGATAAGCTTGGCATTACAACGGGTGCAGTCAGCAATTATGAAAACGGCGTAAGCTTCCCCAAAGCAGAGGTGGCTTTCGGACTCTGCGACATCCTCGATATAACACCTCGCGAATTATTTGAGAGTGAGTGAGATCGAGAACGCTCGGCGTCCCAGCCAAACAAAAATCCCCGAAAAGTCAGGCACGAAGCCACTTTTCGGGGATTTTACTTTGGAGCTACTGATCCGATTCGAACGGAC
>OGII01001536.1_pt1 | contig 15779 bp, 13 predicted proteins | sample 1571701 | NCBI WGS metagenome assembly OGII01 (sample SAMEA2581950, study PRJEB24529) | metagenome | biome: Human gut stool | place: China | collected 2011
ACAATGCGACAAGTGGATATTCTTATTATGCGATCGATCTGCCGGTGTATAACAAATGCTGGTATTTCACTGGAGGATGCGGTGATGTGTGCAACGGAGAATCCGGCCAGGGAAATCGGTATTTTCGATCAGACAGGAAGCATTGAGGAAGGTAAAAAAGCAGATTTTGTTCTTCTTGATAAAGAATTAAATATTGTAGGAATTTATATCGACGGAAAGGAGCAGTCATGCTAGGTTTTTTTAAAGGAAAGACAAAGGAAAAGGTGATCTGTTCACCCTGTGTGGGAAATGTGACACCACTTACGGAGGTTCCTGATCCCACTTTTTCAGAAAAAATACTGGGTGATGGGTTTGCAGTAATTCCTTCAGAAGGAAAGATTTTCGCTCCGGCGGATGGAGAAATAACGATGGTGTTTGATACCCTGCATGCGATTACCATGACAACTGCTGCGGGAATAGAGCTTCTGATTCATATCGGACTGGAGACAGTTACATTAAAGGGAAAGCCTTTCCATGTACACGTAGCAGCAGGGGATCAGGTAAAGCAGGGAGATCTGTTAATGGAAGCAGATCTTGATCAGATCAGGGAGGCCGGACTTAATATCATATCTCCGGTTGTCGTGTGCAATACCGATGATTATTCCCAAATAAGCCTGCTGAAGGTAGGCGGGGTCTCACCGGATGAGGCGGTACTCAAGGTTGAGTAAGTATCCGGATCATATCGTAAAATGGATTGGACTAATCCAATTTTAATTTTATAAAAACAAAGGAGGAGAAAGTATGAAATTTCTTCAAAAACTGGGAAAAGCGTTAATGCTTCCCGTAGCAGTACTGCCCATCTGCGGTATTCTCATGGGTATTGGTTACTTGCTGTGTCCGGCAACCATGCAGGGTGGAGATATCGAGGGTGCAGCGAACTTAATCGGTCTGTTCTTAGTGAAAGCCGGCGGCGCTTTGATTGACAACATGGCCATTCTGTTTGCGATCGGTGTCGGTGTCGGTATGTCAGAGAAAAATGATGGTACAGGCGGAATCGCAGCACTTGCTTCCTGGTTGATGATCACCACACTTCTTTCAACCGGAGTTGTAACAACTATTATGCCGTCTGTCGCTGACAGCGCAACCAAGACTCTGGCATTTAACAAGATTGCGAATCCGTTTATCGGAATCCTTGCCGGAATCATCGGTTCTATGTGCTATAACAAGTTCAAGAATACCAAGCTTCCGGACTGGTTATCCTTCTTCAGCGGAAAGCGCTGTGTAGCAATTATCGCCGGTGTGGTTTCCATTCTGGTATCCGCAGTACTGCTTTTTGTATGGCCGTTACTGTTTGGCGGACTGGTTGCACTGGGAGAGGCAATTGTAGGTATGGATATCGTCGGTGCCGGTATTTATGCATTCCTGAACCGTCTGTTAATTCCTACCGGATTACACCATGCATTGAATAATGTATTCTGGTTTGATACCATCGGACTTGGAGATCTGCAGCACTTCTGGAAAGGTGAGACAAGCGCTGATGTATCCTGGAGCCTTGGAATGTATATGTCCGGCTTCTTCCCTTGTATGATGTTCGGTGTCCCCGGTGCAGCTTTGGCAATGGTAAAATGTGCAAAGCCTGCCAAGAAAAAGGCAGCGATCGGTCTGGTAGCTTCCGCAGCAATCTGTTCCTTCATCTGCGGCGTTACCGAGCCCTTTGAGTTTGCATTCATGTTCTTAGCTCCCGGACTGTATGTGATCTACGCAGCACTGTACGGCATCTTCACCATGATCACTGTTGCTCTTGGCTTCCGTGCAGGCTTCAGCTTCTCCGCAGGTGCGATGGATCTGCTGTTCTCATCCTCCCTGCCTGCAGCAGCTAGAATCTGGCTGATCATCCCTCTGGGTATCGCAGCATTTGTTGTATTCTACTTCGTATTCCTCTTCGCTATCAAGAAATGGGATCTGAAGACCCCCGGTAGAGAAGATGATGATGTAGAAGCAGAGAAGAAGATCGAGCTGGCAAATGATGATTTCGCAGCAATCGCAGCAACCATTCTGGAAGGCTGCGGCGGCAAGGACAACATTGCAAGCATTGACAACTGCATCACAAGACTGAGACTGGAAGTAAAAGACATTACCGCAGTGGATGATAAGGTGATCAAATCTGCAGGCGTAGCCGGTGTCATGAAACCCGGTAAGACCTCCGTTCAGGTAATCATTGGACCTAAGGTTCAGTTCGTAGCGGATGCATTTTCCAAGCTTTGCGAATAATAAAGAACTGATAAAACTGAATATATGACCGGAAGAAAGACCTGCCTGGGAAGACCATGCAGGTCTTTCTTATACTCAGGGCAATGTTATATATATTTAATAATTACTTTATTGACATTTACTTTGGAAATGATAAAATCATGACGGAGAAAATCAGTGGGCCTGATGCCTGCGGAATGTATTGTAATGTAATGGAGAGAAAAGTCATGAAAAAATCAACAGGAAAGAGGGGAAACGGGGGATTTTCATTAGTAGAGCTGATCATTGTAATAGCTATCATGGCAGTGCTGGTGGGAGTATTGGCACCGCAGTATCTGGCTTATATACATAAGGCAAAGGTCGCTGCAGATCAGGCGAATCTGAAGAACTATTTTACGGAGATCCAGCTGGATTATATTACTACAGGAAAGTATAACCCGGCGGTCTATAGCATGTCTTCGGATAGACCGGATTCGCTGAAGCAGCGTGAAATTCATTTTCTGAACGGATCGACAGCCAAAATGCAGGCCGGATATTTCTCGGTGACAGAGGACACACGAGGGAAGGGGGGATACAATATCTATTATTATTGTGATGAGTGTCTAAGTGATAATGATAGTGTGAAAAATAAGCATCTGGATACCTGTGCGACAACATTTCTGTGATGGCGGCAAAAAGGGCGAAAAATATTGCAATTTGTGGTATAATTTTTATGTAAATGTAAGATGATGCCGGGATCAAAAAATTCCGGATTTGATACGTTCAGCGGTTAAGATAACCGGGAAAGTAGGGAGTTATATGAAGATTCAGGATTTTTGTGACATGAACAAATTCGAGCAGATCATGAAGAACTGGGCAAACAGCACGGGACTGGCAACCGTGGCTGTGGGTGCAGACGGAAAATACATCAGTGACTGTTATAATTTTACGGAGTTCTGTATTGATCTGACGAGAGGAAGCGCAGAGGGGAAAAAGCGCTGCGAGCAGTGTGACAGAGAAGGCCATGGTGTATATCCCTGCCATGCGGGACTGGTGGATTTCGGTATTCCGATCACGCTGGAGGATGGAACCGTGCTGGGCAGTATTATCGGAGGACAGGTGCTGCCGGAGAATCCGGATGAGGAGAAGTTCCGTCAGACAGCGAGAGAGCTGGGAATTGATGAGGATAAATATATTAAGGCTCTGAAAAAGGTAAATGTGAAGACTAAGGAGCAGATCGACGCTTCTGCAAATCTGCTGGGTGATGTGATCAACATGTTCGTGAGAGCCAGCTACGCCAACTGGAAAAACGAGAATCTGGTAGGTGAATTAAAGGGTGGCATCACGAAAGCTGCGGAACAGATCGAGGAAGCAACGGACAAGACCAAGGAAATCGATGGTTACAGCAAGAGACAGCAGATTCTGGCACTGAATGCTTCGATTGAGGCAGCAAGAGCCGGAGATCAGGGCAAGGGCTTCGCCGTGGTGGCAACGGAAGTACAGAAGTTAGCGAGAGATATGGCGACCTCAAGTGCGGACATTAAGAAGCTGTTGGGAGAGCTGCATGTAACGATCAACCATTTGAATCAATAGTAATTTAGAATAAAGTTTACAGGAAAACCGTTAATCTGATCCGCAAAGGCACAGAAAGGCGGTTTTTTTGCACTTTTTGCCTGTTTCCTTTTGATGTGTATAAAAAAGTCGGAGAAGTTGTCCGATATTCTCAATAGAGGAACCAGGTAAACAAACGGATTTGGCATTTATTTTCAAGGAGGAAATAATTATGGCGGGAATCGGAGCAACCGGCAGCATAGGTGCGTATGCTGCGCAGAGTGATTACAGCAAGAGTACGAAGACGAAGAAGCCGGAGGTATTCGGAACATCAGATAAGACAGCCGGCACAACAAGTGCGGGAAAGCCTTCCGAAACGGCACAGACCAGGGGAAAGACTGCGGATTACGGCAGAACCATCGGTCAGCCGGAGCTGTCGGAGAAGGCTGCGAAATACTACGAACAGCTGAAAAAGAAGTACGGCAATTATGATTTTATTCTGGTCAGCCGTGACCAGAAGGAAAATGCAAAGGCAAATGCCGCGCAGTACGCCAACAGCTTTAAGACTGTGGTACTGATCGATGAAGACAAGATTGAGCGGATGGCGACAGATGAGAAATTCCGGAAGCAGTATGAGGGAATCTTAAGCGGTGCGGCTGCACAGATACAGCAGTTAAAGACCAGCCTGCAGAGTTCGGGGGCGCAGGTCAAGGGTTACGGAATGCAGGTAAATGATGGCGGAACATTGTCATTTTTTGCAGTGCTGAAGAAATCAAGCGCAGATCAGAAGGCACGGATCGAGAAAAAAGGCGAGCAGAAGAGAGCAGAAAAAAAAGCTGCGGAGAAGAAGGCTGCTAAGAAAGAAAAGGAAGAACGGCTAAAAGACAAGAAGTCGGATAAGGTAGCAGACAGCAAGGAGGAAGCCGGCACAGAGGATACGGTAACGATCAGCGCCGGTTCCATAGAAGAACTGTTGTCTAAGATAGAAACCTACAATTTCAACACACGGAGTGACAGTGTGCAGACCGCAGGCGAAAGGCAGGTCGGCCAGAACTTTGACTTCAGAGGGTAAGGTGAGGTTGCATGATTTCTATGGGGAAGTCCGGAGGTGTTTACGGGAGCGGCAATACCGGTTTGCCGCAGGCATTTTCCGGAGGAAAGAAGACGCAGAACAATCAGAAGAGTATCTTTGGAGCAAAAAATAGTCAGAGCGGTATTTTCGGGCAGAAGAGCGGCAATAGTATGTTTGCAACGAAAAGTTCTGTCACCGATATCCGGCGGATGTTGGCGAGAGATGACCGGAACGGACAGACACAGGTGGCGAACAGTTGGGGACAGGATTCCATCGTTACAAGTTCCCTGAGTTACAGTGAATCGCTGCGCAATCAGAGGCAGCAGACGAAGAACACGACGCTGGCGCTGAAGAAATTGAAGTACCAGTTCAAAAATATCTCGTCCAAGATACTGCGGAGCAAGACGTCCCAGGCGGCAAAGCAGGCAGCCGGACAGGCGAGAAGAGAGATCATGCGCCTGAAGCGTCAGAAGCAGAACAGTGACAGCGACAGTGAAGAGATCGACGCAGCAATCGCTCATGCACAGGCTATGGAACGTGTAGCGAAGAAGAAAGCAAAACATCTCGAAGAAGAGGAAATGGTGAAGGCCGCGGGTGGAATCTGCCAGGGAGACCGGATCAGCGAAGAAGAGACGAAGGATGTGCAGGACGCAGAGGCGGAAAACGCGCAGAATGAGGAAGAAATGTCTGCGGAAGGTTCTGCGGATGAAGTGTCCGGGGACTTCTCTGCGTATGAGTATGCAGGCAATGAGGCGTATGCAGGGGATAGCTATGATACATCTGACCATATTGCTCTTGGCATGGATACATTCTATGCGCAGGCAGGAGACTTTATGTCGGAAATGAGCGATTTCACCTCGGAGCTGATGCAGGAAATGTCCGATAGCTTACGTGATCTGATGGAAGAGATGGGGCTGGATGGAATATCAGATACTGCGGTCTCTGTGAACAGGGAGATGGATCCCGCAGACCTCAAGATGATGAAGATCAAACACCGTAACAAAGAGATGAAAGACATCGTCAAGGCTGATGCGGAGTACCTGAAAGCAGTCTTCGACCACCTGGAGAAAATGAAAGACAATGCAGTCATTCCCACCGGGACTTCATTTTCCGCAGATGCTGTCGGCGTAGGCGTACCGGCGGCTCCCATGCCGGTGATCAATATTACATTATAGGATAGACATATAAGAAGAAATTTGACATCCCGGACACTGTGTTTGTGAGACAGACATAGTGTCCGGGATGATTTTATATAGAAACATTTTTGATTTTCGTGAAAAACTCTGCAAAAATATTTTTGGATTTCGTGAAAAAGAATACAAAAATATTTTTGATTTTCGTGAAAAATAGTATACATACATTTTTGATTTTCGTGATATAATGAGTGCAAGGGAGTCAACACGCTTGCGTGATTGACGAACGACGAATTTGTTCACGATAGCTGCGAAGCAGCGTAGAGCATCGAAGATGCGAATCGTGAAATAATGAGCGTAGGCAACGTTAAAAGTTATTAAGAGGATATAAAAACATGGTATTTAAAAGAAAAATGTATGATAAATTAAAACAATGGAAAGAACTTTCCGGAGGTTCTTCTGCTGTTTTGCTGGAAGGTGCCAGACGAATAGGGAAAAGTACGATCGTAGAAGAATTTGCTAAAAACGAATATGATGATTATATGATATTGGATTTTGCAAAAGAAGGAAAAAATGTCAAAAACAATTTCCTGGAGAACATGAATGACCTGGAGACTTTTTTCAGAAACCTTTTTTTACTAAAAGGAAGAAGCCTGAAGGGGAATCATTGTGTAATTATATTTGATGAAGTACAGCTGTTTCCGCAGGCGCGTCAGGCAATCAAATATCTTGTGGCGGATGGCAGATATGAATATATAGAAACCGGATCCTTGATATCCATACGCAAGAATGTTACCGATATATTGATTCCATCGGAGGAATACCGAATCAAAATGTATCCCATGGATTTTGAAGAGTATTTATGGGCAATGGGTGATAATGTTACTTTTGAAGCGATGCAGAGTGCTTTTCAACACAGGAAACCGCTGGGAGATGCCATTCACAGAAAAATCATGCAGAAATTCCGCACTTATATGGTAGTGGGAGGAATGCCACAGGCTGTAAATGCTTTTGTGGAAGGGAAAACTTTTGCACAGATTGATTTTATAAAGAGAAATATATTAAGCCTGTATGAGGAAGATCTGGCAAAATATGATACAGAGAATCGAGAAAAAGCCTCGGTAATCTTTAAGACGATTCCGGAGCAGTTGGAGAATAAAAATTCACACTTTCGGTTTTCGTTGATAGACAAAAATGCGAGATACCAAAATTATGTCGATGCGGTGAGCTTTATTGCAGAAGCCATGATTGGAAATGAATGTATCAATGTGACAAAGCCTGAAGTAGCGTTGGAATTGTTTGCGGACCGGAGCAATTTTAAGCTTTATATGGGGGATACAGGACTTCTCGTGACACAGATCATGAGAAATAGAGAAGATACAGAGGAAGACCTGTACAAAGCACTCATATTTGATAATCTGGGAATCAATCAGGGAATGATTATGGAAAACATTGTGGCACAGATGCTAAAGGCAGCCGGCCATGATTTGTATTTTCATGAATATCAATATCTCCCGGAGGGGGCAATAAAAGAACAAAAATATGAAATTGATTTTCTTGCAGTGAAAAAGAAAAAAATTTGTCCGATAGAGGTAAAATCTTCGGGATATACATCACATAAATCCTTTGATTATCTGGGGAAAAAATATCAGATGAAAATGCAGGACAAATATATTGTGTATACGAAGGATCTTAAATACCAGGATGAAATCATGTATATTCCTCTTTACATGACAATGTTTATTTGAAAATGATTATATGAGGGCTGAGCAAATGAAGACTATGGTGTTACTGTATGATACAAGCTGTATTTACGAGATTGTGATTCTGAATTATTTTCTAAATGCGACGGGAAAAGAAATGATTTTTGTATCTCCGGAGGGAAATCCTGTCATGGCAACGGAAGGATACCGGATTGAGGCAGAGGATCGGTTGGATCACGTAAATCCGGGAGATGTGGAACTGTTGATTATTCCGGGAGGAGATATTACGCAGATCGATACTCCGGAGGTATGGGAATATTTGAAAAATGTTCACGATTCTAATGGTCGGATCGCTGCTATCTGTGCAGGTGTTGATGTGTTGGAGCATGCCGGACTGTTAGAAGATGCAGAGTCGATACATTCCTGTGAAAAAGATGTAGTGACTTCCCACCGAATCACCACTTCAAGAGCAAACGGATATGTGGATTTTGCAATTGAAGTGGCGAAGCAGATGGAACTTTTTGAGGATGAAGCAGATCTGCAGGAAACGATTGCTTTTTGGCGGGAATTTCAGCGAGTGGAATGATTATTTCCGCCCGTACAGGATTCCCATGCCGGAGATCATCCAGGGAGCAGAAAAAGCCCCGGTAGTAACTCCGGCACGTTTGCAGATATTCCGGAGGTTCGCCCCGGCGTAGCCTTTTTCCAGAAATTCTTCCCTGCCGCAGCGGATTAAGTTTTCTTCCGTGATTTTCTTACGAGCTGTCTCCATAACAATTGTTATATTAGCATAGACTAACTCATGGGTCAAGAAGGAATCTTCAGGTAAAATATTTTTTATTTTCGCAAAAATCTCTGCAAAAACATTTTGGTTTATTGTGATTATAAGATATAATAAAAATAGTAGCAGGAAAACTAAGATAGTGATATATAGCGGGGAAATGAATATGGACAAAGACCCATTTAAAGAATATCTGAGAGAATCCGAACCGAATAAAGCAACAAAAGGGTATGTGTGGAGCACGGCGGTTGGACTTCAGGCAGTAGATGGTCTGAAACCCTCGCAATATCTGATTGACACTGCAATTCAAAATATTGAAGGTAAGATCACGCTAAAAGAGGCACAGAGTCTTATAGAAAGCTATTACAATGAGAGACCTGTCCGTGTATCAGATAATGAACGCACGGAAGAAGCAGATAAAGTTTCCAGCCGTATTGCGGAGCTCCTTTCCGAAACGGCGTTTTCCTTTTCACCGAATGAGTATATAGCTATTCATCGTAAGCTTTTTCGTGGAATATATAAGCATGCCGGAAAAATAAGAGATTATAATATTACGAAGAAAGAATGGGTGCTTGATGGCGCAACGGTCATATATGGGAGTGCTTCAGAACTGCGTGCTACGTTGGAATATGATTTTTCGCAGGAAAAAGCTTTTAGTTATAAAGGACTTTCGATAGAAGAGAGCATTCATCATCTGGCTTTGTTTGTATCAAGGCTTTGGCAAATTCACATTTTTGGTGAGGGAAACACAAGAACCACAGCGGTTTTTTTCATAAAATATTTGAGAACACTTGGTTTTTTTGCAACAAATGATATTTTTGCGGAAAATGCATGGTATTTCAGAAATGCACTTGTCAGAGCCAATTATACGAATTTACAAAAAGGAATTCATCAGACAACGGAATATTTGGAACTCTTCCTCAGAAATATGCTTTTAAATGAACACAACGAGCTGCACAATCGAAATATGCATATCAGTGGACTTTTAAAGGATACAAAAGTGGACATTGGAACTTCAAAAGTGGACATTGGAACTTCAAAAGTGGACATTGGAACTCAAAAAATGGACATTGAAACATCAAAAGTGGACATTGAAACAAGATTGGCTGAAAAAACGCTGAATTTTTCAACAAAAACAATTATGCATATCCGTGTATTATATGAAAAATTCGGAGATTGTCAGTTTTTTGGCAGAGGAGAGGTTATGGAATTGCTTGGGCTGAAAAGTTCAGGCGCTTCTAAAATAATATCCAATATGGTACAGGCTGATGTAATCGAACCGGTATCCGGGCATGGAAAAGGAAAATACAAATTCAAAGAGTTATAGAGTATATTGGATTTAAAGGCATCGGAACATCCGGTGCCTTTTTTTAAAATACAGGAACCTTTTTACCGTCCGGCGACTCATATAGTATGAAGCCGGCGAAGAGAAGGAGGTGTTACTTTGTCAGTTATGACAAAAGAGGAATTTGTGCGGGAAGTGCGGGGCTATACCCTGCATATGTACCGACTGGCATATTCTATTCTGAATAATAGTACGGATGCGGAGGACGCTGTCAGTGAAGCGGTGCTGCATGCCTATGAAAAATTAAGGACACTGCGGGATCCGGACAGCTTTAAAAACTGGATCTTACAGATCACGGCAAATGAAGCGAAAAAGATTTATCGGCAAAATAAGCGGACCGGTGCGGTGGCATGGGAAGAGAATCTGTCCCCGGCATTTTATGACGAACACCATGAACTGTGGGATGCTGTCATGCAGCTGGATGGCGGATACCGGGATGTGATCGTACTGTTTTACTATGAACAGTGCACAATCCCGGAGATCAGCAGGATATTGGAATGCAGGCAGGGAACCGTAAAATCGAGATTGTACCGGGCGAAGGAGCAGTTAAGGGAGAGGCTTATATGAGAGATGATTTTATAGACAGAAAAATAAGAAAAATGGCGGAGGCGGAACGGATGGCAGTGCCGGAGTCTCTGGATGCGAAAGTGGAAAATATTTTGGACGGACTGGAAACAGAGAAGAAGGACAGCAAAAACACGGATGGAAAGAGAGTGAATCAAACGGTACGCCATTATGGCTTTAGACGAATCGTGATCCCGGCAGCAGCCTGTCTGCTTCTGGCCTCCGTTACCGTGACGGCATCGGGATTGTACCGGGCGCGGATGGAGAGCATGAATCATGAAAAACTGGAAACATATTTTTCCGGGTTGCAGGATGCAGATGTTGCAGCGGATAGCTACAGCAGACCGCTTACGGACGGCGAAAAAAACAGGCTGGAAGAACTGAGGCAGGCCTATCTGGAGGAAGGATATTTCCCCCAAAAGGAACTTGCCATGCTTGATAGTCCTGAAAAATACAAAAAGGGCGTGGCTTTCTATGCAGCGCGGAGTATATTTTTCCTGCCGGAAGAGGAAATGACGGATGAGGAACTGTTGGAGCTGATCGATTTCCGGGAAAAGAGAGATTATAGTCTGGCGAAAATCACAGAAGAGATCGAGGCGGGCGACTATGAATATGTGAAGACGGAAGATAGTGCATTACCGGGTGATATGTCACAGGAGAGCGGATCGCAACAGACCCAGGACGCAGGAGAGGCAAGTGTAGTCCCGGGGGCAGATACGGCAGCACAAGAATGGCAGGTCGCCTATGAGGGAGACGTAAGTATCCGTTGTGCGGCAGTGGCAGAGAACGGTCTGTATGTGGGCGGTTTCACTGCGGACGGACAGGCGAGAGTGGAATATCTGCCTTACGGCAGCGGAACGCCAGAGACGTTTTTTGAAGATTTTGCAGAAAACGGAGAGGTCTACAGTCTGTGCACGGCACCGGACGGCAGCATCTATGCGGGACTGAAGGGACTGGCTGTACCGGGAGCGGAGCACGGCTGGCTGCCTGTAATTTATCATATCAGCCCGGAGGGAAAGCTTCTGAACAGTTTTACCGTAGGAGGGCGGGAATGGAATATCGTTGATAGTATGGCGATAGATGCCCAGGGCAGATTATATGTGCGGATGCGGATGCAGGAGGACGGCAGTTATGTGCGGATCTATTCTGCGGAAGGAGAACTGATCGGAAACGTGGCGGATGACAACAGCTATGCCGTACAAGGTGCCGGAGCATTAGGACAGGGCAAGGACGGCAAAGTCTATGCGGCTGCACAGGCAGTGGGCAATACGACAGCAGGAGATATGGATATGACATTAGTGTCAGTAGATCCGGAAAGCCTCAGGTTTGTTCCGGTGGCTGGAGGTGAGAATGTTATTTGCAGTGCTGATACGATCTACCCGTGGAAAATGGTGGCAGCAGGTGTGAGTGAGACGGCAGATTTTATCCTATGGGGATACAACGGCGTGGACACCTATCGTCTGGGTGAGACGGAATTCACCAGAGTGCAGGAGAACTGGGAGATGCCCTGCGGTACGGAAGGTACCTGTGCGGTCCTCGTACCGGACGGTCGCATTCTCTATATCGGCGCATCCGACGGCTTCCAGGGAACGACGGCGGACGGTGTGGAGATCAGCGGAAAAGATCCTGAGAAGACAGTGCTCTATTATGAGCCACTTGTAAAATAGAGTGACAATAAACTGGCGACACCGGGAAAACGATGCCGCCAGTTTTATAGTTCCAGACTGTTAAGTTTCCATCTGCTCAATTGTGCATTTACAGTGGTTATGTTATAAAAAGACCAGAAATAACAGAAAGCGGTCGCTTGGGTGAAAAAGTAGTAGATTCAGGGGTGAAATTTTGTTATGCTGTTTGTAACAAACGGAGTATAAAAGTCGTCAATATAGATAGAAGGGAAACAAAGGAGGGGCTTATGAAGAAGATTAACGTAAAAGCAACCATTTTTCTCAGTGCAATCGTATTGGTGGTAGTGGTACTTCTGCTGAATCTCATCGAATTCCGCAAAACGGTGGATTTCACGGTGCCGGGGATACAGATGCCGAAGGAGAACGCTTTCGGAAAGCAGGAAGAGGTACAAGTGAGCGTCAACGGAACCTATTATTACCGGGTACTGCCCTGGATCCACGGCAGCACTTTCCATGGGCAGATATCTTTCGTTGGAGAGGGAGAGGAACCGCAGAATTATTTCTTTACCTATGGAGCAAGCAGAGGATTTCTGAAGGAGGGAAGAGGGGCTGGCTGGATCGGAACCCCGGATGCCCAGACTACCGTAGCGATTTATCAGGCGGTACAGAATGTGGAGAAAGGGATGATATCCGTAGAGAATCTCGCCAGCTATGTTTTATATCCGGCGGCAACACCGGAAGAAGCCTATGCCATAGCGGATATATGGTATCCGGGAATGCTGGAGAATGAAGCAAAGACAGCATTCTGCGCGGCTTTTTTGCCGGAGGAATGCCCGCAGAAGATTGGATGCAGCTTCTGTGCGGAGGATTACGATTATGTGGAAGATGTCGATACCGTAGAGCAGCTGTGGCAGGAATTTATACAACTTTCCGGAAAAGTGACGTCAGATCCGATCCCGCCGGAAGAGATGGTGGAAGGTGTGGGATATTTTCAGTTTGTCTATGCAGACGGTGAGACAAGGACCTTTCGCTATGCGTCGGAAGAACAGGGATTATGGATAGGTGAGGACGAACGCTGCCTGGTGGACGGACAGGCTTTCTATGACTGGCAGGAGCGTCTGATGGAAGCGGTGCAGAAGTAAGCACGGGAAAGAGAGGGGCGGAAATCTGCTCCATTCGCAGCAGATCCCACATCGGACAGGGGTATGCGAAGCAGTATGGTGAGGAACTGCGGCAGTATTGGAAAGCAACCAATGAGGTTTTTGTGTGGATCAGTGAACAGTATCGGAAACCGTTATATGTCACTTCGGATGTGACCATAGGAGATGGAAAGACAGTGATCTCGTTCCGGGGGACCGGCACTTCCATGACTACCGGGGAGACAGAGGAAATCCATAGAGACTGCGTGCTGGATTTTGAAATGCATGCGGAGGTATTGCGCTCGGAAGAAGAGCCGGAGCTGACAGTAAGTGACTGGAATCCGGAAGAAGAGGGGCAACAGAATTAGATTTCTTACTTGACAGATGGGTCGGTAGAATGTAGACTATAATTACAAAGAGTCTATGAAACATCGACTATGCCTTGCCGGGGGGGGCAGGACAGGAGGGGCTTATGGGTGAGAATATCTACAGAATATTTGACGGTGTATGGAACTTAAGTCTGGTGGGAGGATACTGCGTGCTGCTGGTGATCCTCGCCAGACTTTTGTTGCAAAAAGCACCAAAATGGTGCTCCTATCTGTTATGGGGAATCGTGTTTGTGCGGTTGTGCTGTCCGATACTACCGGAGACAGGAATCAGTCTGATTCCGGACAAATTGCTGTCTGTGGGGACAGAGATGACGTCCGGGCAGCAGACAGTCGGTCCGGGCAGTCATGGTTATGCAGAGGCCAACGATACGAAGGACATCGGAGATGCCCTGCGGCGGGAGTACGATGCAGAGGAAGTACCGGACAGCCAGGCGGCAGAAAAAACGATGACTGTGGGAAATGACAATACTGTCATGAACGCTGACGGCACGCAGGATTTTTCCCTGGGAACTGCGAGAACAGAAAGTGGAGCTACGGTTGCAGAGGTGGCAGCCAGTGGAACAGATGCAGTGATTTCGGAAACATCTGCCGGAACGGGTACTGACGCCCGCGCATGGACATACCCGGTGTGGTTTCGTGTATTATCCATGGTATGGTTGGCAGGAATGCTTGGCTTCCTGGGATATCATGCTTATTCTTACCTGCGTATGCGTAACCGGATTCACCGACCCGACAGCGGTGTCAGACAGGTGGAACCGGGGATCTGTGAGATCGATGGAGGACATCTGTCCTTCGTCATGGGGCTGGTCCATCCGGTAATTTATCTCTCTTCGGGTCTGGATCCGGAGAGCAGAAACGTTGTGCTGTGCCACGAGAGAGTGCATTTGCAGCGCAGGGATTATCTGTTTAAGCCTGCGGCGTTGGTGATCTGCTGTGTGCACTGGTTCAACCCACTGGTGTGGCTGGCATTTTATCTGATGAATATGGACTGTGAGATGTCCTGCGATGAAAAAGTTGTGAAGCTTCTCGGCGAGGAGAGCAAGAAGATCTATTCCTATACATTGCTGGAAGAAGCTTCCGGCGGAGAGTGGAAGCGTTATCGGGGCGGTTCCATCTGCGCACTGCTTTCTTTTGGCGAAGACCATGTGAAGAATCGTATTCGTCATGTACTGGATTATCGCAAGCCGCCGTTCTGGGTCATGATCGGCGCGGCAGCAGTGATCGTGGTACTGGTGGTGTGCCTGTGCAGCAACCCCGGAGGAAATGGGAACGGGGCAGATACAGCAAATGTGTCTGACGTTTCCGATGCGACAGAAGAAGTGACGACCGGAGAATTCACAGAGGACGGTTCAGACGATGAAGGCAGGAAAACCGAATGGCTGGCGGCATTGGAACAGGGGATTCATAGCAGAGAAGAATTCAGTGCGTTGTTTGATGTGGATACCTTGGAGGATACCCGGTCTTTTGCCGGACAGGACGGCATCCAGTATCTTGGCTACGATGGTGTCGCGGCGCGGAAACTGCATCAGCGGATTTTAGACGGAGATGCCGCTGCCCATGAGACCTACAAGGATCCGGTGAAGGCTGCGGAAGCTCTGCTGAATCTACAAGGTGGCAGCGGGGAAATGACGGAACTGCTCTATGAAGCCGGGAGGCAGTATTTATTTTTCCAAAAGGATTCCACAAGACCCGGCGAAGGCTCTGTGGCAAACGTACATTATATTTTCGCTGACGGATCCGATATTGATATTCCCATGGTATTCGCGGAGGAGAGCAGTCAGATCTGGATGCTGTCACTGGGAGATATCGACAGTAAAGGACGGCATTCTACCGGTCCACTGGACGGAGAAAATCAGGCCAGAGTGGTCTATGCGGAATACGGACCCAGGGATGAAGATTGGGCTACCGTGGCAGAACTGTCGAAAAAATGGGTGTATGTAAAGGTATCCCCCGGATCTTTTGCGGATGTTGCTGCTACTTATCAGGTCTCCAGCTACGGTATTTATGCGGCCACTGGGGACGATGCCGGACTGAATTGTATGGTTTCTGGATATATAGTGCCGGGATGTGCGGCAGAGGGACGTTCCACGGTTTACCAAAATATGGGACAATATTATACGTCTGACAGTTATACACAGGAGATGGCTTATCTGAAGCAACAGGATAGTGTCCGATTGTACTATTTCGCAGCTTCTGATTATCAGGAGGGAGATCTGGACATCTGGATCGACACGATCCGGGAATATGATACTTCGGGACAGACCGGAGA
>OGII01001552.1_pt1 | contig 15692 bp, 9 predicted proteins | sample 1571701 | NCBI WGS metagenome assembly OGII01 (sample SAMEA2581950, study PRJEB24529) | metagenome | biome: Human gut stool | place: China | collected 2011
CGCAAAATCGCCGTCGGACAGCTCGCCCTTTATTTCATATTCGGCTTTACCGATCAGGGTAACGGAACCGTTCTCCGCCAGCACATCTTTCTCGTTGTCGATCAATTCTTTATCATCAGGACTGGAAGATACGACTGTTCCTTTCCACAGATAAAGAACAATCCAGGCAGTCTCTTCCGACACTGCTTTACGTTTGAACACGCCGACTATCGAATCCGGACGATGGGTAAATTCTATTCCTCCCGTCGTACCTCCGTCACTTTTGGAGATATCCGAGATATTGGCATATACCCACGGAGTACCTAAAGAGATATAAGCCGGCGCATTCGAGCCCATCCCGAACAAACCGACGAACTGATTGGTTAACAGAACAGAACCATCAGAACTACGGGTTACCAATTCTTTCTTTACCCCCATCTGACTGACATTCGAAGCTTTCCATCCGGCCGGCTGCTTACCGACTCCATTATAACCAGTCTCCCACTCTGCGGAGAAATCACCATTCGGAATGGATTGTGCACTGAGATAGCAACAAAACGCAGAGCTGTTAATAATCAAAATACAACATAAAAGCCTTAGTAGATTTTTCCTCATAATACTTTGTTTTATAGTGATTTATACTACAAATATATAAAAGCCCTCCGAATATTCATCCGGAAGGCTTCTCTTTTTATCTATATTATCTCTTTACCGGTGAATCTGCATTCGCCTGTGAAAAGACATATGTCACTAATACAAAACTACTTCTTTATGATCCGAACCGTCTTCGCTTCGCCATTTGTTAAAACGATACGTACCAGGTAATAACCGCTACGCAACTGGCTCAGGTCGATCACCTGTTCCGGATTCTTAATAAGCTTCTGGAGCTTACCGGCTGCATCGACTACATAGATCGCTTCCACCGGAGTTTCAGATACAACTGTCGCATTATACTCTACGATCGTAGGATACAGACACCCTGCAAAGTGATAGATTCATTGCCTACTGAACCTAGTTTCACATTGAAGATTACAGAATCGCGATGTGCCAAATGGTTGGTCGACTCCGGTATAGTGATGTAAACCTTACTTATGCCTTCACTCTTACCGATCACATGTACACCTTCCGCATGTTCACGTAAACCTGCAATCTGGATCGATTCGGCAGCATAAGAGATCTTAGCCGGAGATTCGCAGCTTGCATACAACAGAACAGAATCACCCACCATGACAGTTGTCGATTCTACAGAATACTGAAGACCGGCAGCCGCTTTGGCTATTGTCAGTTTTCCGGGCACCAAAGTAACGGCATAATTATCTTCATCTGAACTCAGACAGTCGATAATCAGGGCGTAAGTACCGGCATTGACAGGTTTCACATTCGTCTTCACAGTATACAGGAAGTTCAATACATCCGGATTATCACTACCGACAAAACCTTCGTATGCAGGTGTCAGTTCAGGAATTTCATCACCGTAAACAATATTGACCGTGCCCGCCTTGATAGTCAGCATGGCTTTCGAAACGGTAAGTGTTCCCGTACCTCCTACTACTGTATAGTTTGTACCCGGATCACCGCCTTCTATATATAATGTATAGTTACCGGCTCCGGTAATCGTACCGGCGACTTTTACAACAGGAGCAGTTGCTGCCCTGAAATCGTCGCTGCCGATAAATCCGGAATAAGTATATTCGAATGTTGCCGGTAACTCTTCACCATAAGAGATCAACGCATCTTTCGGCTTCACATATACTTCGCGCGGTTTGATCTGCATCTTTTCCTTGCGGACGAGCAGGTCGGAACCATTATGTTTCACAAAGATAGAGATGTTATAGATACCCGCTTCAACCGGCAGATCAGGATCGCCGTCGTAAGTAATGATCGGATTATATGCCGTGATACCTTTCAGGTCTGTCAATTGTACATCGGCTGCTTTCGGCGTACCGTCGTAATCGAATACCATATTGCCCAGAACGACATTGTAATCAGCTTCGTTCTTCAGACGTACTACTTTAAAAACTTCCGATTTCAGAGCTTCCTCCTGTCCGGATTCCGCATTGTAACGGGCAGTGATTGTAACACCTTCGTCACCGGTCAGGTCTTTTGCACGCAGATACCAGATACTTTCTACCTTTTCAACCTGGATCAGAGCCGGATTGGAAGATTCGTAAGTGATCTGAGAACCTTCGGCAATTACAGTCGTCCCCTGTTTTACTACAGCATTCAACCGTACAAGGTCACCTACGATCAATTCGTTCTGTATCGGAGTCCAAACCATGACATAGCTGTTATCCGGATAAACCTGATAACGGGCTTTTCCTACAATTGTAATTTCATAATTCGGATTTTCCTCATTAATAGCGGTAATACCCGTCCGGAAGAAATCGCCGACAGGGTCATAGACCGGAAGAGAAGCCCGGTCTCCCCAACAAGTTTCCGCCCCTTCCATCCGTCCGAACTCATTCTGAAACTTGGGGAGACTGATCGCTTGATCAACAGTCAGCGACGAGGAGAAATGAATATTCCGTACCCCGGCCTTACCTTTTTTCGTTTTGATCAAGATCACACCGTTCGCCGCTTGTCCCCCATACAACGCAGAGGCCGAAGCCCCTTTCAAGACACTCAAACTCTCTATATCATCTGGATTTAGATTAGAGATACCATCGCCCGCATCCCGGTTACCGGCATCGGCCGTACCACCGATCGTTGTCAAGGCTTGCTCACTGCTAATGCTCAAGATCGGGACACCGTCTATCACATACAAAGGCTGGTTATTTCCGGACGCGGAACGACTACCTCGAATAATCACCCGGGACGAGCTACCCAGACCGGCGGAAGTCCGGTTAATCTGGAGTCCAGCCATCTTTCCGGAAAGCGTACTCATAAAATTAAAATCCTTGGCCCTTACCAATTCCCCACCTGTGATTAACTGGGTGGCATAAGGCAAGGAAGATTCTTTCTTCTCGATACCAAGAGCCGTAACAACTACCTCGTCCAAAATCTGGGCGTCATCATCCAACTGCACATTCAATGACAATTGCCCCTCATACTCAATTTCCCGTGAACGATAACCGATATAAGAAAAAACCAAAGTAGCCTCCTCGGGAAGCTCCAATACAAAGCTGCCATCCATATCCGTAATCGTACCGTTTCTCGTTCCTTTTTCCACCACATTCACGCAGGCAATAGGCTCTCCTTTGTGATCGGTCACGATGCCTTTTACCTTACCATCCAGCTTTTGTTGCATTTGGATTATCGCCTCTTTCTTATTCAAGATGATCTGGTCATTCATGACCGTATAGACGATCTCCGTGTTCTTAAATAATAAATTTAAAATCTCGAAAACCGTACGTCCGGATAAAGATTTACGCACTTTCTCAGATAAATTGATCACCTGAGCGTCATAAATAAAAGAATAATTGGTTTGACTCTCAATCTCATCCAGAGCGCCCGCCAAGCTAACCGGAGCGGAGATACGAATATAGGATTCCGAACGTTCCTGTTGGGCGCCCAGCGGGAATATACATAATAATAGTAGAATGAAGATATAAATATATAATCTCATAATTTACACACGCACAATTTATCATGGGTAAATGTAAGAATTATTATCTAATACTATTCAATTATAACAAAAAATTCTCGCTTGGAGTACTGTTCTTCACAGATAAGTATCTCCAAACGAGAATAACCATCAGCTTCTGTTAAAGCTCAATATAATCAATCTGTCTGTTTATTTATTTTGAAGATGTGCAATAGTTGGAATTCTTATCCCACCAAATCGGGGTCGAAACCACATCACCTTTCCCACCTAACATGGATTTGCCTTTCTCATATTCAGCAGCATTTACCAATTGCTCTTTCATCGGGTATTTCATACGTTTGATGAAATTTTGAGGATTCAAGATATTTGTATCACTATTATTATATACAGCTTGATCTCGATAAACAGCCACATCCAAACGAGGCAAGTTCAAACGACGCTTGTCATTCCAAGCTTCCTGCGCCAAATCTGGAAGTCCGGCGATATATTTCTGCGTGATGATCTTCTCTAAAGCCGTATTGCCTGCGCCTTGTTGATCGTCATATTTCGCGCTGGTACCAGCCTCATTCTTTTCCGTGGAAGCCAAATACTCCTCAACATCACCCGATACACCCCAAGTCTCGAAGGAAGCACGTACCCCTGCCTCATAAGCAGCTTTAGCATCACCGGCGACCAAATTACGGGCGAACAACTCAGCTTTCAAGAAATCAACTTCCTCAGAAAGGAACATATCATAAGGACGAGATTTATACGGAGCGCCATCTTTAATAATAAAGCCCATCTCTGCACATTGCTTAGACTGATAAATACCAGTATTCGCCTCCTCTGCTTTCGCACCGTATACCAAACCTTTCCAATCACCATTCTCAATACCCGGCTGGAACATCTTCGGGGCACGAGGGTCTACCTTAGCGGGATGTACATTCGATACGGCAACTCCGGATGTCTGGTTTACCACGCCGGCAGGCCAATCGATATTACCGATATTAGTCACTAATTTCTCAAATGACTTAGACATACAGATCGGACCGCTCCAAGTAATCTGGAACATCGTATAGTTATAGTCCTGTCCCCAAGAACCATCCGCTTTTGGAGGCATATAAGCATTATCAGCCTTGCTTGAGATCAAACCACAAGGAGATGTCAAAGCGGCATTTGCCTCAGCGACACATTTCTCTCGATCCACCTCAGATAGACGAACAGCGAAACGAAGACGCAAGGAGTTTCCAAATTTTTTCCAAAGAGAAACGTCATTCTTATAGACCAAGTCGATACCTGCATCCGAGAATATAGGCTCAGCGCTATCGCTAAAGCTATTCAACGCCTCATCCAATTCCGTGAAATATTCATAATAGATATCCTTCACTGATTTATAAGGAGGATTATCTTCTACGGTAGCATAGGCCGGGAAAGGCATCGGACCAAACTTATCCGCAGCCAGGCTATGGATATACACACGCCAGATACGAGCGAAAGCGATCGTATTAGCGTATAAGTCCTTATCTTTTTCCATCAAACTACGGATCACTATATTGATAGAAGAAATCTGTGTCAGATACGCTTGCCATGTTAAATTGTTCCACTCGTCATTTTGGATATAATTCTTAGTTGCCCAACCACCACCATCGACCAACATTTGAGAGTAAAAATCAATTTGCAAAGGTTTCAAGCGTTGTTCCACATCACCATCGATAATCATCCCACCACGTAGCGTAGAGGCCAATCGAGGTTCGCTCATATTGTAATTTACATCATCCGTCGGCTTATCCGGGTTATCATTTATACCTGTCAGGTCGCAACTGGCCATACTCGCCATCATAAACGAACAAGCTGCTAATATCTTTATATTACTTTTCATAATAATTCCATTTTTAGATTTATGTTTCATTAAAATGCCAGATTAATATTGAAACCTAAGCTTCTCATAGTAGGCATAGAACCGTACTCGATACCTTGGGCGTTACCAGATGTATAAGCAGCCTCCGGGTCGAATCCCTTTGTCTTACTATAAATCATGAACAAGTTACGAGCCACGAAACTCAAGCGAGCGGAAGTAAATGGAGTCTTCGCCAACATCGTTCTCGGGAAATTATAACCCAAACTCAACTCACGTAAACGGATGTTTGTCGCATCGTACATATAAGCCTCTGTCACATTATTGCTAGAAAGACCATTCCAATAAGCTTGAGCCGTAATACTCTTCGTATTGGGAGTACCATCGGCCAATACCCCCGGAACAACCATACCATCACGACCATCCAACGTCATCTCTAAATTACCGGATGAAGCACCCGCACGGATAGATCCCATATACACATCACCGCCATAACGCATATCGAACATGAAGTTCAACACGAAATTCTTATATGACAAGGTATTGCTCCAACCCATCATCCATTTCGGCTGGTTGTTACCCAACAATACCATATCGTCCGTTCTCAAAGGAACACCATCGGCACCGATAATAATGTTGCCGTTATCATCCCGTTGATAAGCGTAACCGTAAATATCTCCATAGGCTCCACCCTCGTGAGCGACGATCTTCAAGAAACTTACTGATGCATCACTAAGGATCTGCTCTTTCGTATCATCTGTCAATGAAATTACCTTGTTGATATTCTTTGACCAGTTCAACTGAGTATCCCATTGGAAACCACTCTCGGAGATATAAGGAGTAGCGTTAAACGCAACCTCTACACCTTTATTCTCAATATTACCGGCGTTGATCATCTTTTTCTTGAACCCTGTAGCGGAAGGAACATCGATCTTTAAGATCTGGTCTTTGGCGTTCTTCTTATAATACGCTACGTCGACACCAACCCTATTCTCAAACGCCTTCAACTCAAGGCCTAACTCCCAAGAGTTGATCGTCTCATTCTTTAAATTTGGATTTGCCATCCAATCCTCGTTGCTGGCATTAAAAATACCCCCTTTAATATCATAACTGATATTATAATAGTCACGCAACATATAAGCGTCCGTATCATTACCTACCTGAGCCCAAGACGCACGGATCTTACCGAAAGAAAGAATACCCGTGTTATGCCCCATCTTATTCAACATTTGGGTGAAAATCCAGCTAACACCTACCGACGGGTAGAAATAAGAGTCATTGTCTTTCGGAAGTGTTGAAGACCAGTCGTTACGAGCGGTTAAGTCCAAATACAAATAGTCGTCCCAAGACAATGATGCCGTAGCATATAGCGAGTTGATTTGTTTACGGTTGCGAGTATACTCACCACCATGTGTCTTACCGTTGGCCATCGCATGGAAATCGGGAATCACAAACTCACCGGATGATTCCTTGTACCATGTAGAATTACGGTACATCATATTACCACCTACCGTACCTACGATACCAAATCGATCCCAGTTGCCTTTAGCAGTCAATAAGAAATCAGAGTTGATCTCGGTGAATTTCTCCATATTGGCAGTCATGCTACCGTTGTTCTCCCAATACGGGTTACCTGTCGCACGAATCGTCTCATACTGGATGGTGTAATTATCCATACCAGAGCGAAGCTTCAAGCTCAACCAATCCGTAAACGTGAAATCCAAGGCCGCAAATCCGATAAAGCGGTCTTTCTTATCCTTGTTCGTATTGCGGTAAGCGGACCAATACGGGTTATTGGCGTTGGCTCCCGTGTCGATCAGATAACCAGCGGGCTTTCCGTCCGCACGTTTCCAATCATTATCTTTATAGGCGTCATAGTCAGAGAAGCCCACACTTCGGGGCATACTTAAATAGTTAAGGAAGATATTATCCGGGTCGCCCGCTAATTTCACACGGTTGTTCGTATGCTGGCTTACATAATTAACCTTCACGTCGGCCGATAACCATTTAGACAGTTTAGCCGTAGAACGCAAGTTGATAGACGTACGATCCATTCCGCTATTCGGAACAACACCCTTATTATCCAAGCGTGTCACGCCGGCACGGAAAGTGATATCCTCGGAACTCTTGCTCAAATCCACGCTGTTTGTCCAAGTGGTACCAGTGCGCAAGAAGTCCTTATATAAATCATTGTCTCTCGCCGCATACTGGTAAGAACCCATCGCCATATCCTTAGAAGAACCGTCCATAGCGGCACCCCAGCTCGTCGCTTTATTATTATCGAAAGCGCCGTCGATACCTTGTCCGTATACATCTTGGAACTTCGGGGTTTGCATCGGGTTCTCAGCCGTGAAATTCGAGTTGATACTTACGCCCCAACCTTTATTCTGGCTACCTTTCTTAGTCGTGATCATCACGACACCGTTACCTGCACGGCTACCATACAACGCTGCGGCTGCCGGGCCTTTCAATACGGACATACTCTCGATATCATCTGGGGAGATATCAGAGATACCGGAACCTTTATCCACGTTACCGTTACCCCAATAGTCATCCGTACCACCGCTAAAGTTATCGATAGGTACACCGTCCACAACGATCAACGGCTGGTTATTACCAGTAATAGAGTTATTACCACGAATCACGATACGAGAGGAACCACCGACACCGGTACCATTTTGCTTGATCTGCAAACCTGCTACCTTACCAGCCAAAGCGTTGGCCACGTTAGCATCACGGGTTTGCGTCAGGGACTCACCTTTCAATTCAGACATAGAATATCCCAAAGCCTTTTTCTCACGCTTGATACCCAAAGCGGTTACCACGACTTCATCCAAGGCTTGCGTATCATCGACCAATTGAACCTCGATAGAAGGTTGTCCGGTAAAGACGATCTCTTGCGTATTAAAACCGATATAGGAAACTTGTAAAGTCGCATTGTTAGGAACATCCAACTCGAAACGGCCATCCATATCCGTGATGGTACCGTTGGTAGTTCCTTTGACAATTACGTTAGCACCGATAATAGCCTCGCCCGTTTTGTCCGTAACGACACCGACTGCTTTTCGTGTCTGTTGTTGAGCGTTTAAGACTGTGACTTCATGCGTGTTCTCTGCGAAAACCATGGCCGGTACCAAACAGAATGCACATACCCCCATGTTAATCATTAACGGAATTTTTCGAAAAAGAGAATAACTATTCCCCCTTAAAGCATTTAAGGTTACAATTTTATTCATATTTTTGTAGTGTTACTATTTATAATAAAGTTATTTGTAGCTGCGCCAACAGCTCTTCTTGACTTTTCGTACGGGAGAATACGCCAATATTCTTCCGTATGTTTTTAATCCTTGTTTATTCTTTCTTCATGGGCAGACGTATTTTAGAAGGTTACACATTATTTCTCATTTTGATATTTCCACGACTGAGGTTCCCGATCCACTGTCCTTAACGGTAGGTTTATGTATCGCATACTGGATTCCCGACGCCAATTTCAGGTATTCCAATACTTGAGGCAATTGCTCGTCCTTGAAACGGGCTGTTATTATGGACTTGAGTATCTCGTTATCTTTTACCTCGAATACTACATGATAATGACGTTCCAGCGTTTTCAATACTTTATCCATCGGATGGTTCCTGAAGATAATCTCCCCGTTCTTCCAAGCCGTGTCATATTCGGTATTCACGCCGAACACCTTGATCTTGCCAGCGCCCTTTTGATACTCGGCTTTCTCGTTTGGCTTCAACATCTGTGTCATTCGCTTTCCTCCGGACACGACGTTCAGCTTTACCGATCCCTCTACCAAGGTGGTCTCTATCATACTCTCGTCTTTGTAAGCGGATACATTGAAAGAAGTTCCCAACACTTCTACCGAGTAATCTTTATCCGCTTTCACAATAAAAGGCTTATGGGCATTCTTCGTCACCTCGAAATATCCTTGTCCGGTTAATTCCACCGTACGGGTATCCGCATTGAAGTCCGAAGGATATCTCAATTCGCTATTGGCATTCAGCCAAACCTTAGAACCGTCAGGTAAATCGAACGCCGAAACCACCCCAGGATTCGTGCGTACGGCTAGCGTACGCACGTTCCCTTGACCCTGCTGTATGAACAAATAAGCGGATAAAAGAAAGACTGGAATGAATAACACGGCCGCAGCCCGTTGAATAACACCTAACACTTGTCTTAAAGCTAATCTTTTCTCTTTCTTATGGATTCTTGATTTAAAACGAGACAACGCCTCGTCCGGGTTCACGGTCCGCATGACTTTTAGGCGACTTGCCACTTGAGTCGTAAAATAGACCTGCTCCAACAGTTTCTCGTTTTCTAGAGAGGCAGCCCGCCAGTTTTTCACCTCCGCAGCTTCCTCCTCGGTCAACATCCCATCGATGTATCGGATCAATATGTCTTCGTTTATTTCCATTTTTTCTTGTTTCTATAATTAATACAGTTGAGACAAAAGATGTACTAAACAAAAAAACGATTTTTTTCAAGAAAATTGAATAATGACAAAAATACCGTTCCTAAAGAAAGGCTCAACAATATCCCTCTTTCTACTGTTTTACCACAAAATGAGACTTCTTATGGTAAAGATTCTTTTAAAACGGATTTATGAGGAGCCAAGTGAGGCGGATGGTTATCGCATTCTTCTCGACAGGCTATGGCCCAGAGGACTGAAGAAAGAGGATGCGAAGTTTGACGAATGGAGAAAAGACATCACTCCATCTAAGGAGTTACGCCAATGGTTCCACGAGGATAAAGACAGGCATTGGGAAGTATTCCAAGGTCGCTACGGGATGGAGATCAAGCAGAACCCGGATTTCATTCCTTTCTTACGAGAGATCGAGAAGCATCCGGTTGTCACATTCCTCACGGCAGCGAAGGATGTACAACATAGTCATCTACCTATATTAAAAGAAGTCATCGAGGATTTCGAGAAAAACAAATCATAAAAATAAAAAGACCTATGAAAAGTATCGTATTGCTTCGCCACGGCGAAAGTGTATGGAATAAAGAGAACCGGTTCACCGGTTGGACCGATGTGGATTTGACAGAAAAAGGCGTGGCCGAAGCTTATAGGGCCGGCAACCTATTGAAAGAAAAAGGATATGTGTTCAATAAAGCCTATACCTCTTATTTAAAACGGGCCGTCAAAACCTTGAATTGTGTATTGGATCGCATGGACCAAGACTGGATCCCGGTGGAGAAGAGCTGGAGGCTGAACGAGAAACATTACGGATCGCTACAAGGGTTGAACAAGAGCGAGACCGCCCAAAAGTATGGAGACGAGCAGGTCTTGATCTGGCGTCGCAGTTACGATATAGCCCCGCTTCCCCTATCGGAAGACGACCCTCGTAACCCTCGCTTCGATATCCGCTACAAAGACGTGCCGGATAAAGAGTTGCCCCGTACGGAATCCTTAAAAGATACGGTTGAGCGGATTCTCCCTTATTGGAAAGAGGTTATCTTCCCGACGCTCCGGACCGCCGACCAGATCCTTGTCGCCGCTCACGGAAACAGCTTGCGGGGAATCATCAAATATTTAAAAAACATCTCCGATGAAGAGATCGTTCATCTGAATCTCCCGACAGCCGTTCCATACGTGTTCGAGTTCGATGATGACTTAAAACTCGTGAATGATTATTTCCTTGGCGACCCGGAGGAAATCAAGAAACTCATGGAAGCCGTAGCCAACCAAGGAAAGAAAAAGTAGCGGGATTCATGCCTCTTATCCGGAATTATTCATTAAGTTTGCAACCAAACAAACTTAAACACTATTGTGGACGAGAACGCAGAACGAATTTCACTAGAACTTATCGCAGGAGACGAACAAGCGTTCGACACCGTGTACAAACAATATTACCGGGGATTGTGCGCCTTCGCCTCCCAATATGTAACAGTACCAGAATCAGAGGAGATCGTACAAGACGTGATGATGTGGCTGTGGGAAAACCGAAAATCCCTAGTAGCGGACATGTCCCTGAAATCACTCCTTTTCACGATTGTCCGCAATAAATGCCTCAATACGATCAGCCACATACAGGTTAAGCAACAAGTGCACGAGAGATTGTACGCCAAGTTCCAAGAGCAATTCGAGAATCCTGATTTTTATATAGGAGAACTGATGGCCTTGGCCTCCAAGGCCATCCGGGAGCTCCCGGATGAATACCGTAAGGCATTCGAGATGAACCGTTTCGAGGAAATGACTTACAACGAGATCGCCGAGCGGACAGGCGTATCCCCCAAAACAATCGCATACCGCATCTCTCAAGCGCTCAAGATATTACGGACGGAATTAAAGGACTATATCCCTTTATTGGTATGGCTGCTTTACGAACAAACACGCTCATAACGGAGGAAGCATCCTACCGCCATGAGCGTTTTTTTAATGAGTCAAAAGACTTATTTCACGAACGGTGCTTTCAATAAATAATCCACGCAGCCTTTCACGCCCTCAAACTGGGAACGTCCGTCAGGCATACCCTCCAACTCCACGAAATAATCCTTGATTCCATTCGCGTAAGCTTGCCGGAATATATTCTCGAAATTCATCATCCCGGACTCGCCTAGAATAGCACGGTCCTTGATATGCAATACCTTGATACGGTTCGGATATTTCTTCAACCACTCTATCGGATCTTGTTGTCCCATCACGGCCCAATAAACATCCATCTCGAAAAATACAAGCGAAGGATCAGTATTCTTCAAGAACAACTCATAGATGCAATCTCCTTTCACACGCCTTCCCAGCTTGGCCTCCGTACTGCCCGGATTTACCTTGGCGAACTCCATCTCATGGTTGTGATAGCCGAAAGGAATACCGGCCGCTTTCACGATCTTACCCGCCTCGTTAAAAATCTCGCAGACGAAAGCGGTTTCCTCGGTGCTACGGGTACTCGGTTGCCCGGGCTGGATCAAGTACTTCACGCCTAGTTTGGCATGGTCATCAGCCGTCTTCTTCCAATACTCGGAGATCTGGGAGCGATTGGCCTTCGTGTACTCACGTACCGGAGGATTCACGTGGGAACTGGTGATCTTCAATCCGGCATCATCCACCATCTTCTTGAATTCCATCATGTCTACACCGCCGATCTTGCCTTCCTTGTAACCGGCCAATTCCAGATTCGTGTACCCCATTTGCTTGATCTTTTTCAATCCACCGGGTACATCCGCATAAAGTTCCTTGCCTAAAGAATAGATTTGTAAACCAACTGTCTTAGCGGCCATCGTTTCAGAAGTGACAGGTTTAGCCGCATCTGCGCTCCCGACCTTTCCGGCCATCAGGCCACCCAAGGTGAAAAGGGACGCATTCTTTAAAAAATCTCGTCTATTTATCATGATTATTAGAATTAAGTCAGTCCAAAGATAGAGATTATAATCTAAAAAAAGACCGCATAGGATGGAAAAATCCACCTATACGGTCCACAAATGGTATACATTATATAATAGGACTCGATTAACGGCGAGGCTTGATATCCAACTTCACCGGCTTGATCATATTCTCCGGGCTTAAGATCGTATCCAATTCCTCCTTGGTCAAGATACCATGATCCAGTACCAATTGATAAACGCTAACGCCGGTCTCCAACGCCTCCTTCGCGATCTTGGTCGAGTTCTTATAGCCGATTACCGGATTCAAGGCCGTCACCACGCCGATGCTATGATGTACCTCCTCACGGCAACGATCCTCGTTAGCGATAATACCGTCCACGCAACGGGTACGCAAGGTATCGAAACCATTGATCAGCAAATCCACGGACTCGAAGCAGCATTGTGCCATCACCGGCTCCATGGCGTTCAGCTCCATCTGGGCGGCTTCCCCGGCCATGGTCACACATAATTCATTACCCATTACCTTATAAGCGATCTGGTTCATCACCTCCGGAATCACAGGATTCACCTTACCCGGCATGATAGAAGAACCCGGCTGCATAGCAGGCAAGTTAAACTCACCCAAACCGCAACGAGGGCCGCTTGCCAACAAGCGAAGGTCATTACATATCTTATTCATCTTCACGCAAACCCGCTTCATGGCGGAAGCATAGCCTACCAAGCAAGAAGTATCCGAGGTAGCTCCTACCAAATCGGAGGAGAGACGGATATCCCATCCGGTTATCTCACGTAAAGCCGCGATACATTTCTCCGCATATCCCGGCTCGGCACAAATACCCGTACCGATAGCGGTAGCTCCCATATTAACCACCAAGAAATCGGCGGCGGCCTCATTCAAGTGAGCGATCTCATCCTGCAAGATGCTGGCGAAGCCATTAAAGGTCTGCCCCAACGTCATAGGTACGGCATCCTCCAACTGCGTACGTCCCATCTTGATAATTTGCGAGAACTCCTCTCCTTTCTTACGGAAAGAGGCGATCAATTCCTCCAAATGGGGAAGCAATTGAAGATGCTTAAAATACATACCGATATGGATAGCGGTCGGATATGCGTCGTTCGTGGATTGCGAGCAGTTCACATGGTCGTTCGGTGAGCAGTATTGGTATTCACCCCGCTCATGCCCCATCAATTCCAAGGCACGGTTGGCGATCACCTCATTCGCGTTCATATTTGTAGTCGTACCCGCTCCGCCTTGGATCATATCCACCGGGAACTGGTCGTGATGTTTACCATCGAGAATCTCCCCGCAAGCGGCGATGATAGCGTCCTTTTGCTCTACGGAAAGCAAGCCTAGTTCAAAGTTAGCCATGGCAGCCGCCATTTTTGTTATAGCTAATCCTTTAATGAATAAAGGATATTCACTCAAACGGAATTTACTGATTGAGAAATTCTCGATTCCTCTCAAGGTTTGAACTCCGTATAATGCTTCGGCGGGGATTTCACGAGCGCCGATCAAATCGCTCTCTATGCGAGTTTTTCCAGTTAATTTAGTATCCATATTAGAAATATTAATCGTTTTTTATTGTTTCCGCAAAGGTAGAAACTATTATTTTGAAAGCAAATTATTCTTCGAAATAATAAAAACAAATACCAAAAACGTCAATACACGTCCACACAAGGCTCAATGAATTACAATTTGTCAATAGAGCAGTTTTAATAGACCTTCTGATCTTTTTTATCTCATTCATAAAAAAAGTACGATTTTATTTGCTGTTTGTCAAAGATTCCATATATTTGCTGCCGTAATAACAAAACAGAGTCATGAGAACATTCGTAGTAAATACATATTGGTGGTGGCGCTCCGTACAACTCAAAAGGTCGTAAGGAACGAAGACTCGTATGTATATATAAACACTACATAAAGATATAAAGAGGTCTGTCGCACTTGCGGCAGGCCTCTTTTCTTTTTATGGCAAATTCAAAAGGAAAATAACTAAAATAGATAAAAGATGAAAACGTATCAAGTTGACAAGAATGGTTACTATGGTGAGTTCGGCGGGGCTTATGTTCCCGAGATCCTTCATCAATGCGTGGAAAATTTACAGAATACCTATCTGCAAGTGTTGGAGAGCGATAGCTTCAAGGAAGAGTTCGATCAGTTATTGCGTGATTATGTAGGCCGCCCCTCCCCTCTTTACTTGGCCAAACGGTTGAGCGAGAAATACGGATGTAAGATCTATTTAAAACGGGAAGACTTGAACCATACCGGAGCACATAAGATCAACAATACGATCGGCCAGATCCTCCTAGCCCGCCGCATGGGGAAGACCCGTATCATCGCCGAGACGGGTGCCGGACAGCATGGAGTGGCTACGGCTACGGTATGTGCCTTGATGAATATGGAATGTATCGTTTATATGGGGAAGACAGACGTGGAACGCCAACATGCCAACGTACAGAAGATGGAAATGCTGGGAGCTACCGTCGTGCCCGTGACCTCGGGAAACATGACCTTGAAAGACGCCACGAACGAGGCGATCCGTGACTGGTGCTGTCATCCTTCGGATACGTATTATATTATCGGTTCTACGGTAGGCCCCCATCCTTATCCGGATATGGTAGCCCGGCTGCAATCCGTTATCAGCGAGGAGATCAAGAAGCAACTGCTGGAGAAGGAAGGAAGGGATCACCCGGATTACCTGATCGCCTGCGTAGGCGGGGGAAGTAACGCCGCCGGTACGATCTATCATTTCGTGGACGACGAGCGGGTGAAGATCGTCTTGGCCGAGGCCGGCGGCAAGGGCATCCACTCCGGCATGAGCGCCGCCACGATCCAATTGGGTAAAGAGGGCATCATCCACGGGGCACGTACCTTGGTCATGCAGAACGAGGACGGACAGATCGAGGAACCTTATTCTGTTTCCGCCGGCTTGGATTACCCGGGCATCGGCCCGATCCACGCGAACCTCTCCGTAAAGCACCGTGCGCAAATCCTAGCGGTCGAT
>OGII01001559.1_pt1 | contig 15627 bp, 6 predicted proteins | sample 1571701 | NCBI WGS metagenome assembly OGII01 (sample SAMEA2581950, study PRJEB24529) | metagenome | biome: Human gut stool | place: China | collected 2011
CGGCACCATGCGTCTGGGCAAGTACCCCTGCACCGTCCTGCCCGGCACCAAGATGGCCGAGTGCTACGGCCAGAGCGAGATCTGGGAGCGCCACCGCCACCGCTACGAGTTCAACAACGACTACCGTCAGGAGATGCAGGACGCCGGTCTGGTCATCTCCGGCACCAGCCCCGATGGCCGCCTTGTGGAGACCGTGGAGCTGCCGGGCCGTGACTTCCACCTCGGCGCACAGTTCCACCCCGAGTTCAAGAGTCGTCCCAACCGCGCACATCCCCTGTTCAAGGGCTTCATCGCAGCGGCGCTGAAGTTCAAGAAGGGCAATATGGGGCGCTGAGAGGTTGTACGAAGGCAAACCTGACCCTAAACCCAAAAGCACCCGCTTTCCACATCACTGTGGAGAGCGGGTGCTCTTTTTGCTATGATGCTATGTAGCCGTGCTTACTTGCTGGCCTTCGTGGTCTTCTTACGAGTGACGGTCTTGCGGGCAGGCTTTGCAGCAGGAGCGGCCTCGGCGGGCTTTTCCTCGGCCTTGGCGGATGCGGCTTCAGCCTTTGCCCCAGCGGACTTCGCAGCAGTCTTGGCGGCGGTCTTCTTTGCCGCAGGCTTTCTGGTGGTTTTCTTCGCGGCAGGTGCAGCCTTTTCCTCAACCGGCTTTTCCTCGGCGGGAGCAGCGGCCTCGGCCTTGACCTCAGCGGGCTTTTCCTCTTCCTTGGGGGCGTGCTTTGTGCGGTCCTTCACCTCGGAGATGGTCCACAGCTGGTCCTCGCCGGCAGTCTCCTGCCAGATCTGGAGCACAGCGCCGTCTGCAGTACCCATGCCCACGGTGTCGATGCACTTGCCGGCAGCCCACATGGAGCGCAGGCGGACGGTGCCGGCCGGGGTGGGCTCCATCTTCCACATCTGGGAAGTGCCGCCCACGTCCTCCCACAGGTGGAGCCAGGTGCCGTTTGCGGTGCCGGTCATCATCAGGTCGATGAGCTTGCCGGAAGCGCGGTTGCGGATACGGTAAACGCCGTCGCCCTCGCGGACGAAAGCCCACTCCTGCTCGGGCTTGTGCTCGTACTTGCCCAGACGGATGTTGCCGCCGTCCTTGACACTCTCCACAGCCTGAATGACGCTGCCGGTCTTGGCAGCGATGGTGTAGAAGCGGTCTGCTTCAATGATAGTCTGTGCCACAGATTTCATAAGATTCCCTCCGTATCCCGGGGCAGGATCTCCCCGGAACTCTTCTCTGCGCTGTTTTTTGTCTTCGCGCTTTTGTTTCTTTCCATAAATTATACCACTTGACGTGATTTTCTACAAGCAATTCGACCTTTCTTTGGCAAATTTGCCAAAAGGCATTCCATTTTCTCCTGCTTTTGCACTCAATACCCTAACTTTTTGAGGCAACGGCGACGACCGCCGCCAGCGGCGGAAACAGGGAGGAGCTGTTGGGGCCGCGGCCAGCAGGATGCAAGCGACAGCGCGGCAGACGCTGGGAGCCGCAACCCGGTCACCGTATCTGAGGAGAAAGCTTCCACCGTGCCTGCCCGCACTGCCATCTCGACATTTCCCCCGATCTGCGCTATACTTATCATATATCTGCATTTTACCCGTTCTTTGCACAAAGAGCGGTATTTTCTTTGATTTCCGAAAGTGAGGTATCACTTCATGCCGTCTTCCCTCCGCACCGCATCCGACGCCGCCGAGCTGGAGCGCAGTAGGCTCCAGTTCGAGAAAATGACCCAGACCCCCGTGCCGAAGCTCATTCTCGGCCTCGCGGCCCCCACCATCCTGAGTATGCTCATCACCAGCATCTACAATCTGGCCGACACCTTCTTTGTGGGCCAGCTGTCCACCAGCGCGTCGGGTGCGGTGGGCGTCGTGTCGAGCCTGATGGCCATCATTCAGGCCCTCGGCTTCATGCTGGGCCACGGCGCGGGCGGCATCATCAGCCGCAGCCTCGGCAGTCAGGACACCCATGCGGCCACAAAGTTCGCCTCCACCAGCTTCTTCACGGCGCTGACCTTCGGCGCAGTGCTGGCCGTTCTCGGTCTCGCTACCCTGCCCGACTTCATGATGCTGCTGGGCAGCACCGACACCATCCTGCCCCACGCCTGCGCCTACGCGCGGCCCATCCTCATCGCGGCCCCGCTCATGATGTCGAGCCTCGTGATGAACAACATCCTCCGCTACGAGGGCAAGGCCAGCTTTGCCATGATCGGCCTCGTCACCGGCGGTGTGCTCAACATCGTGCTGGACCCCGTCTTCATCTTCGGCCTCGGCATGGGGACCGGCGGCGCAGGCACGGCCACCGCCCTGAGCCAGAGCATCAGCTTCTGCATCCTGCTTTCCATGTTCCTGCGCGGCAAGACCGTCAGCCGATTCCGCATCACCCAGGTCACCCGCAGCGCCCGGGACTTCGGGCAGATCTTCTTCAACGGTGCGCCCAGCTTCGGCCGTCAGGGCCTGAACAGCATCGGCAGCATGCTGCTGAACATCGCCGCCCGCAACTACGGCGACGCTGCCGTGGCCGGCATGAGCATCGTGTCCCGCATCTTCCAGTTCGTGCTGTCGGTGGCTATCGGCGTCGGACAGGGCCTGCAGCCTGTAGCGGCCTTCAACTACGGCGCCCGCCGCTTTGCCCGGGTGCGGAAAGCGGCCATCTTCACCATCTCGACGGCTTTCGTCTTTATGGCGGTGCTCAACTCCCTCTGCTGGTTCAACGCCGAGCCCCTCATCCGCCTCTTCCGCGATGACCCCGAGGTCACCGCCGTGGCTCTGCCCGCCCTGCGGTATCAGTGCGTCGCCATGTTCTTACAGCCCGTCATCATCGTGACGAATATGATGTTCCAGTCCATCGGCAAGTCGGGCCGGGCCACCTTCCTCGCCTGCTGCCGTCAGGGCGTCTGCTTCATCCCGCTCATCCTCACCCTGCCCCGCATCTGGGGCCTGAGCGGCATCGAACTGTGCCAGCCCATCGCCGATGGCCTCACCTTCTGCATCTCGGTGCCTTTCCTGCTGCCCTTCCTGAAGGAATTGAAGGAACAGGGAGACGAAGAATAAATAAACAGTCCGCACAGAAGAAGCCTCCTGTGCGGACTGTTGCTTTTTGTCGATAAATATGCTATTCTGTCAGTAAGGTGTTGTCTGCAACACTTCGGTGGTCAAGCTCCTTTTCCGATATGTCCGGCCAAGCATCCGCGCGGCCCTTCCGGGAAAGGCAGATTTTCTTTTCTCGCCCACCCCGGACTGCGGCCTTGCAGAAAGGGGGAGCGATACTTATGAGCGAAGAAGAATTCGTTTTTGCTCTGGCGACGCTTTTGGTGGCGGTCATCCTTGCAACCTTTCAAATCACTTGGGAGATTGCAAAGGCCGTCTTTCAAAAAGACGACCCTCGCACTGACAATATTCCTCGCCGTAAAAAGAAGAAATGACCGCCCCAGCTGCGAACTTGTGCGGTCATTTCTTTTGACGTATCAGTAAGGAGCTGACCCAGTTGCAGGCAGCACCTTTCCTGTTTTCAGTATAGATGTTTTGCATCGGTTTGTCAAGTACTCTGTATCGTCATAATTTTGTAACCAGGCCCGTCCACATTTCTGCAATGAAATGTCCGGGTCTTTCGTATATACTATAGATGGGAAAGTCAAATTCTGGGAGACTGTGAGGTGTTTCTATGAAGACCACTCTGCTTCAACTCAGCCGCCGCGCCGCCTGCCTCGTGCTGGCGGGCGGGCTGCTGACGAGCTGTTCGCTGCTGCCTGCGGCGTCGCCCCGGCACGAGGGGACGGCGTCCTCGCAGGCTCCGCAGTATTACAGCGACGCATGGCTCAGCGATGACTCGCTCCACTACCTCTACTCTTACGCCGGGAACGGCGGCGGCACCATCCTCCGGGGCGGCAGGGTGCTCTACAAAGCCAGCAGCTCCGACAGCATCCAGCTGCTGAAGGACACCCTCACCGGCGAGACGGGCCACTACCTCGTGGCCCACTCCACCCCCGGCACGGAGGACCGCACTTCCACCCTTTACGACGCCGACGGCAATGCCGTCATGACCTTTCCCTACGCCGTGAACGCCACCCTCTCGGGCGGGCTGCTCATCCTGCGGGATGACGCCGACGTCTGGGCTTTCGAGAACGGCACCACCGGCGGCATCCGGGTGTACGACCTCGCCACCGGAGCTGAGCTGCCCGTGCCTGAGACGGCCCTTGACTGTATCGTTGTGGATGAGGGCGGCCAGCGCCTCGTCTTCAACTGCTACGACCTGCCCGAGGGCCTTACTTACGCCTACGACGACCCCGACCAGCCGCTCCACCAATACGTCCTCGTCACCGACCGGGAGGGCAATGTGCTGATGCGGGAGGACGGCTGCACGGCCAGCTCCCTCGCATCGTACTGCGGCGGCTTTGCCGACTGGCTCGATTTGAGCTGGTTCCGCGGCGCAGACTGGGGCATCGCCCGCGAAGCCCTCTACAACGTCACCACCGGCGAACTGCTCACCGGCGAAGACGACAGCGCCGTCTCTGCCTGCGGCGTTGGCGTCGCCTGCCTCCAGAGCCGTCAGGACAGCCGCTCCATCCTCTACGATTTGAACGGCAGCGAGGCCGTGGAGCTGGGCCGCTTCGACTGGGCCGTGAACACTTACACCCCCGGCTGCGTCGTCCTCTCCGGCAGCGATGACCCGGACAGCCTCTATACCCTCATCGACCTCGCCAGCGGCGAAAAGACCGCCATCCAGCGAAGCGACACGGACTACCGCTCCGGCAACGTCGCTGTGCTGACGACGGACAACATCCTCAAAGTCTACGACGGCACCACCGGTGCGCTGCTGACCGACGTGGAGGCAGCGCCCGTTGAAGAAGCACAGTACATCAGCGTGACGGCCCTGCCCGACGGCTACGCCCTGCTGCAGTACAACGACGAAAACTACGACATCCTCGCCATCCAGACCTATGGCGGAGAGGGTCTGCTTTGGTCGTCCGCCGGTGAGGCCCAGCAGTACACCTACGCTTCCTACCTCACCAACACCGCCAACGGCCCTCTGCTCACGGCCCACCGGGACAACAGCGACTCGTCGAACCTTTCCGACGTGCTGGACATGGAGGGCAATCTGCTTCTCCGCCGCCTCGGCAGCTGCTACATCCCGGACGACCTGCCCGACGACTGCTTTATCGCGCGGCAGGGCTTCGACTACGGCCTGATGGACTCCACCGGCCAGTGGCTCTACCGCGAAAGCATCTTCTCCTCCCCCAGCGACGACGCTGGCGGGGGCTACCTGTACTGACACGGAGGTTTTTGATATGAAAGAGATGATCTCCCGCCGCAGCTTCCTGCGCGTGATGGGCCTCAGCTTCGGGGCGGCGATGCTCACCGCCTGCAATACCGGCACGGCGGACTCCCCCGCCGACTCTCCGGCAGCGTCTGTCCCCGATGCGGACACGCCCGTCCCCTTCCTGACCGAGGACGAGTTTCCCCGCCTCGACGGCTCCACGGCCTGCATCCCCCTGATGGCCCAGATGAAGGCCGATGTCACCGGCATGGACCTTCTCGAGGCCCAGACCGGCATCACCGTCAGTACCACGGCCTATGCCTGGGAGAACTTCGGCCTCTGGTCCCGCAGCGACAGCGAGGACTACGGCGCACAGCTGCTCATCGTCTACGAGGCCCCCGAGTACGTCAAGGAAGAGCTGGCCGAGGCCGACGCAAAGCTTGAGCAGAAAGCCATCGGCCGGGACGCGCTGGTCTTCATCGTCAACGAAGAGAATCCCGTCCAGAGCCTGACCCAGCAGCAGCTGCGGGATATTTATGCGGGCCGCATCACCAACTGGAAAGACGTGGGCGGCGCGGACTCCCCCATCGTGGCGTTCCAGCGGGGTGTGGACTCGGGCAGTCAGACCCTCTTCAAAAAGCTGCTCATCGACAAGGGCGACGGCCAGCTGATGGCCGCGCCCACCGAGCTTGCCCCCGCCGACATGGGCGGCCTCGTGGACAGCATCGCCGAGTACAACAACTCCGCCAACGCCATCGGCTTTTCGGTCTACTACTATATCGACCAGATGTACTCGAAGCCCGGCCTCCGTCTGCTGGCCGTGGACGGCATGACCCCCGGCAATGACACCATCGCCGATGAGAGCTACCCGCTCTGCAACGAGTTCTACGCAGTCGTCCACGCGGACGCCGCCCCCGACAGCCCCCAGCGGAAGGTCTACGACTGGCTGGACACCGACGAGGGACGCAGGTGCATCGAGAAGGCGGGGTATGTAGCGGCAACACCGTAAGCCTCTCCCTCTGGGAGAGATGTCACCGCAGGTGACGGAGAGGGCAAGCCCGTGGCGAAAGGGCCGCCGCACAGCGATAAACTGACTGTTTGTCAGAGCGATACTGTCGCTGTGCCTGTGCTTTTCTTGTAGCAGCCTTGCCCTCTCAGGCGCTTCGCGCCAGCTCTCCCAAGGGGAGAGCCATTTCCTCGAAACGAAACCGCCTCCGGGTCTCCCCGGGGGCGGTTTCGTTTGCCATATTTTACACCACCAAACACCACAGCGGCGTCGTGATGAGCCGATTTCAACACCCGCGCCCCGCCGGGCGATATGATTTTTCTGCATACCTTGCAGAAAAAGAGGCCAAGACCCATTCTGTCAGGTCTTGGCCTCTTTCCTGTTTCCTTTATAGGCCGAACAAATCGGCGTGTGTGCCGGTAGCAACCAAGTACAGCTCCGTATCTGTCTGCCGATAAATCAGCAGCCAGTCCGGCTGTATATGGCATTCACGGCAACCGGTATAATTGCCTGTTAAGCTGTGGTCTCGGTTCTTTTGTGGTAATGCGTCAGGCACTCGCAGCACATCAACAACCGCTTGCAGCAAATCCATTTTATAATGCCGCTTGATGCAGGTTTTATAACCTTTCTTAAACTGCGTGGAAGTGTTCAGTTTTAACACGGTTTAGTCCTCCGCCGCCAGTTGAGCGAAGAAGTCGGCAGTAGAGCCCTCAAAGTGTTCTCCCTTGCCGGTTCTAATCATGCTGTCCACTTCATCAATCGCCGTTTGTGTCTTGGCATTGGGTATCTCTGCATCCTTAAGAGCCTTTAAGCTCTGCATATACGCCACCAGATAGATCAAATCATTATCCGGCATCTCATCCAGCAGGGTTCTTGCTAATTCTCTTGTACTCATAACACACCCATCCTTTCGTGTAAAGTTTCAGGTTTATAAGTATTATAGCACTTTTTTTCTTTATTGAACAGTCCTGCGTACCTTTTCCCAAAAAGCAAAAGCCCCACGACACACGCCGCTTTTCAGCGGTATATCGTAGGACTTTTTGGAGCTGGTGACAGGAGTTGAACCTGCAACCCACTGATTACAAATCAGTTGCGCTGCCATTGCGCCACACCAGCGAGTATCGTTTGCACAGGGTACTCTAGTAGAATACCAGAAACCTCCCCGCTTGTCAATATCTTTGTCCGGCCCGCTGTCGGCCCATGCAGCGCTGTTTCAGGGCGTTTCGAGACATCCGCGAGGCGATTCACGCAGATCCGGCCACATTATGGCCGGAATGTGATAGAATAAAACAAGCTTAATATTTATGCTTCTTTCATAAGTTCCTGCTGCTTCGTCTTGAACTTCTGTGCAAAACTCACATTTTTCAGAGGAGGTTTCTATGATCTCTTATCGCAAGCTTGCAATGCGCGTTCTGGGGCATCCGCTGCGGGTGCCGTCCCCCCGGCCTGCGTCCCACCGGGTGACGGCGCTGGCGCTGACAGCCGCAATGGTGGCCGGCATGGCCGCACCGGCGTATGCGGATACCTATTACATAGGCGATGGTGACATCACAGTCACCAAAGACAAAAGCGGCACCTATGTCAAGCACTCGGGAAATCCTACTGCTACAAAGGACAGCGACGGCAATATCATCATCAAGGGCGGCAAGCGCTCAGAGGATACCACCGCCTCCGGCGGCAGCTCTTCTGAAGGCGGCACCTCCGCAGCCTCTCCCTCCCAACCCAAGTTGGCCACGCCCCCATCAGAAGACAGCGACAGCGAAAACGAAGACATGGTCTACCTCGGCGCCCCCAAGGGCAACGTGTCTTCTGACGACGGCAACGAGGAAAACGAAAACCAGACCGGCGACACCACCGGCGGCGAGGAAAACAAGAACCAGCCTGACGACACTACCGGCGGCGAAGAAAGCAAGAACCAGCCTGACGACACTACCGGCGGCGAGGAAAACGAGACTGATCCCACGAAAAAGGACCAGACCGGCGGCAAGAACACCGGCGCGGGAAGCTCTGACCCTGAGAGCAAAGGCTCTGAGAGCGGCACCTCCGGCTCGGCGGGCGGCACTCCCACCACCGGCAGCGAGACCCCTGCCGAAGGCACGGAAAGCACGGAGAGCAGCCTCTCTACACCCAAAAGCCAGTTCACGTACACCGGTGCATCCCTCAAGGTCGCCGACGCCAATGACGACGAAGAGACCCGGAACGAATCGACTACGGTCTTGGAACGCGCGGCGGAAAACTTCAGGAGCACAGCCGAAAACGTCACCAACTATGTCATCCGCATCATCAACAAGGCCAAAGGCAATGACAACACCCTCAACGTGACGCTGGACAATGTCAACATTAAGACCAAAAATGACGCCGCCCTCAGCGTCGAGGGCGCGGGCAACACGACGATCACGCTCAAGGGCGACAATACCCTCACCAGCGACGGCCAACATGCCGGCCTCGAGCACAACGAAAAGGACTATTATGGCAGAGAAGACACCGGCAAACTGACCATCACATCCGGAAATGAAAATGGCCGCAACACCGGCAGCCTGACCGCCACAGGCAGCGGTGCCTCTGCTGGCATCGGCAGCGTCTGGAACACCGGCAAAGTAAGCAACAGTGGTGCCGGCACCATTGAGATAACAGGCGGTGACATCACCGCCATCGGTGCCTCCGATGGTGCCGGCATTGGCAGCGGTACATGGGCTACCGGCGAAACCAATATCACCATCAGCGGCACTGCCAAAATCAATGCGCGGACCGATCAGGGTGGTGCCGGCATCGGCAGTGGGTCGGACGCTACAGGCAACACCAATATCACCATCTCCGGCGGCACCATCGAAAACGCACAGGGCGGCTCCGGTGGTGCCGGCATCGGCAGCGGTGACGGAAGCACCGGCCAGACCACAGTCACCATCAAGAGCGGCACCATCAAGAACGCCACCGGTGGCAACACCGGCGACGGCATCGGCGGAGGTTGCGATAGCAAGAATATTACCGTCAAGATCGAGGGCGGCACCATCGAAAAAGCGAAGGGCGGCGACGGCTATGGTTCCCACGACGCCGGCGACGGCATCCACAGCGACGGCGAGCTCACCATTCCTGACAAAGCCACCATTGTCAGCGCCATCGGCGGCAACGGCGACAGCAGAAACAGCAGCAGTAACGCCGGCCACGGCATCTACAGCGGCGGCAAGCTCACCATCAAGGGCGACATCGGGACTGCGCAGGGCGGCAAAGGCAAAACTACCGCCGGCCACGGCATCTACAGCAAAGGCGACCTCAACATCTCCGACAACGCCACCATCACGAACGCTACCGGCGGCGCTTCTACCGATGGCTACGCCGGCGACGGCATCCACAGCGACGGCAAGCTCACCATCTCCGGCGGCACCATCGGAACCGCACAGGGCGGCAACGGCACAATTTCCGGCGGCAGCGGCATCCTTGGCAATACCATGGAGATCCTTGCCGGTACCATTCAAAAAGCCATCGGCGGCAACTCCACCGGCACCGGCGAGAACGACACCGGCGGCGACGGCATCAGCGCCAGTGAGTTCACCATCTCCGGCGGCGAGATACAGCAGGCCACCGGCGGCGCTTCTACCAACGGCAGCGGCGGCAGCGGCATCTACAGCAGTACGCTCACCATCTCCGGCGGCACCATCGGAACCGCGCAGGGCGGCGACGGCAATGCCTCCGGCGGCAGCGGCATCCTTGGCAAGACCATGGAAATCCTTGCCGGTACCATTCAAAAAGCCATCGGCGGCAATGCCAGCAACGGCAGCGGCGGCAGCGGCATCCGCAGCAACGGTAACGGTACACTCACCATCAAGGGCGGCAAGATAGAGCAGGCCACCGGCGGCGATTCCGAGAAGTACGGCGGCAGCGGCATCTACAGCAGCAGTAAGCTCACCATCTCCGACAGCGCCACCATCGGAAACGCGCAGGGCGGCAAAGGCAAAGGCAAGAGCGGCGGCAGCGGCATCTACAGTTACGGCGACCTCACCATCTCCGGCGGCAAGATACAGAAGGCCACCGGCGGCGCTTCTACCGATGGCAACGGCGGCAGCGGCATCTTCAGCGGCAGTAATCTCACCATCTCCGGCGGCACCATCGAAACCGCGCAGGGCGGCAAAGGCAATGCCTCCGGCGGCATGGGCATCCGCAGCGGCGGTACGCTCACCATCTCCGACAACGCCACCATCGGAACCGCGAAGGGCGGCGACGGCACGGCGGACGACGGCACCGGCGGCACTGGCATCTACAGCGCCGGTAGGCTCTTCATCTCCGGCGGCGAGATACAGAACGCTACCGGCGGCAACGGAGGCAGCGGAGGCAGCGGAGGCAGCGGCATCCGCGGCGATAGCGCTGTGAATATTTTGGGCGGTATCATTAAAAATGCCGAGGGTACGGGCGGCGGCGCAGGCATCGGCGGCGGCGCGAATTCCTCTCAGGCTACCACCATCAACATCTCCGGCGGCACCATCAACGCGCAGGGCGTCGGCGGCGGTGCAGGCATCGGCGGCGGTAAAAACTCTTCCGGCGCGACCAAGATCGACATCTCCGGGAATGCGCTCGTGTACGCGCATGGCAACGACGGCGCAGCCATCGGTTCGGGCGAATCCTCCGCCGGCGAGACGACCATCACCATCCACGATACAAATACCGGAAAGGGTGTCAAACATGCTTTTGCCTACAACGGTGCAGGCATCGGCAGCGGTCATTACGCCTCCGGCAAAACTCACATCACCATCCGCAACGCGTCTGTGAGTTCTCTGGAGTCCTCCACTGCTTCCACTAATAACCCGGGCGCCGGCATCGGCAGCGGCAAACGCGCCAAGGGCAACACCGACATCACGATAGAAGGCAGCACGGTAAAGGCCGTCGGCGGCTACGGCGCAGCCATCGGCAGCGGCAGTGAAGGAGACTTCTACAGTCCTCCTACGGGTACGCCGAACGCCCTCAAGACCATTATCCATATCACTGACAGCAACGTCACAGCCTCCAGCGACTCCAGTGCAGCCATCGGCAGCGGCAGCTATTCTACCAACGCCACGGACATCGAGATCACCGGCGGCACCATCAATGCTTCGAGTTATGATGGTTCCGGCATCGGCAGCGGCGATAGCGCCAAGGGCGACACCGACATCAAGATCAAAAACAGCAATGTCACAGCCAAGGGCTTTATCGACGTCAGGTATGTAAGCCACGGCACAGGCATCGGTTCCGGTCTCTCTTCTTCCGGAAAGACTACCATTGATATTTCTGGCGGCACTGTTAAGGCCACGGGCAGCGGCGACGGCTACAAGGGCAGCGCGGGCATCGGTTCGGGCAGCTACTCCACCGGCGACACCAGCATCACTCTCCGCGACGGCGTGACCGTTACGGCCACCGGCGGCGGTAATTCCTCCCTTGGCGGCGGCGGCGGCGCAGGCATCGGCAGCGGCAGCGACGCCAATGGCAACACCACCATCCTCATCGAGGGTGCAACAAAAGTTACCGCCACCGGCGGCTCCACCGCTGCGGGCATCGGCTCCGGCCATTATGTCGGTGACATCAACGATCCCTCTGTGGGCAGCACCACCATCACCATCCGCAACAGCGACGACGGCACCGTCATCCCCATCATTGAGGCCAAGGGCGGCGGCAATGAGAACAGATGCTGCTGGGCTTCCGGTGCCGGCATCGGCTCCGGCGGCAACACCCTTAATAAGACCACCATCAACATCGAGGGCGGCACTATCACGGCCACGGGCGGTGTCAGCTCTGCCTCTGACCCTTCCTATCATGACTCACGGCTCAGCGGCGCAGGCATCGGCTCCGGCTCCAACGTCTCCGGCGAGACTGAGATCAATATCAAGGGCGGCACCATCACCAAGGCCACGGGCGGAAAATACGGCGGCGCGGGCATCGGCAGCGGCAGCAATGGCGACAACAGGAAGGGCGCTGTCACCATCAACATCACCGGCGGCACCATCACCAAGGCCACGGGCGGCATATACGGCGGCGCAGGCATCGGCAGCGGCAGCAGTGACACCAAAGACGACAGCAAGAAGGGCGCTGTCACCATCAACATCACCGACGGCACCATTGAAAAGGCCGAGGGCAAGAACGGCGGCGCCGGCATCGGTTCGGGCTATTACGGTCGCTCTTCCACGGTCAACATCTCCGGTAACGCCGAACTCAAAGACGTCAGGGGCGGCAATCTCGCTGCCGGCATCGGCTCAGGCTATGACTCCGACAAGGTGGACGTCGTGATCGACGGCGGCACCATCAACGCAACGGGCGGCGATTCCGCTGCCGGCATCGGCTCGGGCCTTAATAGCCGCAGCAGCGTGACCATCAAGAGCGGCACGGTCAACGCCAAAGGCAACCAGCATAGCAACAACTTCGGTTCTTCGGGCATCGGCGGCAGCTACGCCGATGTCACCATCAGTGGCGGCACCATCACAGCCACCGGCTATGACACCGGCGCCGGCATTGGCGGCAGCGACAACAACAACTCCAGCAGTATCACGATAACCGGCGGCACCATCACCGCCACCGGCACCAGCGACGCCCCTGCCATCGGCGGCGGCAGCGTCTCCATCAGCAATACCGACTCCGCGCTGGACATCACCGCAACCGCCCCCGACGCCGACAATGCTATCCAAAGCAGCGACGGCAAGAAGCTGGACAAAGTCATCCAGCTCGCGGAAAACGGCAAGAAGGGCCTCGTGAAGCTCGTAAAGAGCGGCACCACCAGCATCTCGCGGCTCTTCCACAACGGTGTCTACGCGGCCAGCCAGCCATCCCACAGCGGCAGCGTAAAGGCCGAGATGAGCGAGGCAGAAAAGGCCAAGTACGGCGACATCTCTTCCGTCCACAACTGGACCGTCAGCGGCCGTCAGGAGCCGACCTGCGGCAAGGACGGCTACATCGATTACATCTGCATGGTGGACCACTGCGGCACCACGTTCCGCCACACTCTCCCCGCCGCCGGCCAGCACACCTGGAACGAGGGTGTCGTCACGAAGAAGCCCACCTGCACTGAGCTGGGCGTGCGCACCTTCACCTGTACCGTCTGCCACAATACCCGGACTGAGGCCATTGAGGCCCCCGGCCACGAGTACGGCGAGTGGGTCATTGACCGGGACGCTACCTGTATCGAGGAAGGCTCCAAACACCGTGATTGCATCCGCGGCGACGCTACCCAGACCGAGAGCATCCCCGCCACCGGCCAGCATCAGTGGAAAGTCCTCTCCACGACAGCGGCTACCTGCGGCCAGGACGGCACCGTCACCTACCAGTGCGAGGTCTGCGGCGATACGAAGACCGAAACGCTCAACGCCACCGGCCAGCACAGCTACGGCGCGGGCGTCGTGACCAAGGCCGCGACCTGCGCCGAGCCGGGCATCATGACCTATACCTGCGTCGTCTGCGGCGACAGCTACACCGAGAGCATCCCGGTGGATAAGACCGCCCACAAGTGGGATGCAGGCGTCGTCACGAAGGAGGCCACCTGCACTGCCGACGGCGTGCGCACCTTCACCTGTTCTGCCTGCGGCGATACCCGGACTGAGGCCATTGAGGCCCTCGGCCACGAGTACGGCGAGTGGGTCATCGACAGGGACGCTACCTGTGTCGAGCAAGGCTCCAAGCACCGTGACTGCATCCGTGGCGACGATACCCAGACCGAGGCCATCCCCGTCAGCAAGACCCACACCTTCAGCGAGTGGGTCATCACCAAAGAGCCTACCTGCACCGAGAAGGGCGAGCGCCAGCGCAGCTGCACCATCAGCGGCTGTGTCGTCACTGAGACGGAGGAGCTGCCCGCCCTCGGCCGCCATCAGTGGGGTGGCTGGACGCCTGTCGAAGGCGGCAGCCGCGAGTACCGCATCTGCGAGGTCTGCAATGCGGTGGAGTACCGCGATGTCTCCCACAGCAGCGACAACAGCACCATCTACACCGGCCTGCGTGTCCTTGACCCGGCTCAGGCCGACATCCTCCAGAACGTCCAGCTGGTCCGGCTGAACCAGATCAGCGATGTTCTCTACATTGATGTCACCCATGAGACGGCGTCCCTGCAGGGCGTCCTTTCCGATTTGACCGGCCTCCGCTCTGAGCGCATCGAGACCGTTGTCTTCTCCACCGAACGCTGCACTTCCACCCTCTCCCTCTCCGATGTTGCAGCCCTCGGTGCGGGCAGCACACCTTTCACCCTCAGCCACAGCGGCTCCACCGCCAGCTTCATCGTGGGCGGCGCAGACCACACCGCACTGCTGAGGTAAGCACATTGCCATTCTCTATTCCTTCCACATAACGACCAAGGCCCCCGCAGTTCTGTTCCAAACTGCGGGGGCCTTGGCGTTTTATTATGATAAAATTTTACTTCAGCTCCCGCTGTACGGCAGCGAAGTCCTCGAGGGTCAGGGCCTCGGGGCGGATGCGGGCGTCGAAGCCCGCCGCCTCGATGGCCGCGATGACCTTATCTTTCGGCAGGCCGAGGCCGCTGGCGATGGCGTTGGCGGCGGTCTTACGGCGCTGGCCGAAAGCGGCACGGATGAGGGCAAAGTAGCCGTCCTCGTCCTCCACCTGTACGGCGGGAGTGAGGCGGATGTCCATCCGCACAACGGCGCTGGTGACCTTCGGGGCCGGGTAGAAGCTGCCCGGCGCGGCGGTGAACATCAGCTTTGAGGTGGCATAGTAGCTCACGGCGCAGCTGATGGCGCTGGACGCCCGGGTGCCGGGGGCAGCGGCCAGACGGTCGGCGGCCTCCTTCTGCACCATGACGGTGAGGTTCTGGATGGGCAGGCGGTCGCCCAGCAGCTTCATGACGATGGGGCTGGTGATGTAGTAGGGCAGGTTGGCGCAGACAGCCACCGGCATCCCGGGGAACTCCTCCTCGATGAGGGCGCGGAGGTCTACTTTCAGAACATCCTGCAATACCAGCTTGAAGTTATCCACGCCCGCCATGGTCTCGGCCAGCAGGGGCGGCAGGCGCTCGTCCACCTCGATGGACACCACCTTGGCGGCGCGCTGGGCCAGCTCTTTGGTCAGCACGCCGATGCCGGGGCCGATCTCCAGCACGCCCCAGCTCTTATCGACGCCGCTGGCATCCACGATCTTGGGCGGCAGGCCGGGATTGATGATGAAGTTCTGTCCAAAGCCCTTGGAGAGCGCGAAATCGTATTTTTCGCACAGGGTACGGATAACGGAGAGGTCGGTCAGCTCCGGCATAGTGGTTTTCCTTTCTGTTTCTTGCTAAAACAGCAAAACCTCTCCGTCACGCCTGCAGCGTGCCACTGCCCGGGTTGCGGCTCCCAGCGTCTGCTTCGCTGTCGCTCACATCCTGCTGGCCGCGGCCCCAACAGCTCCTCCCTGTTTCCGCCACTGGCGGCGG
>OGII01001574.1_pt1 | contig 15510 bp, 18 predicted proteins | sample 1571701 | NCBI WGS metagenome assembly OGII01 (sample SAMEA2581950, study PRJEB24529) | metagenome | biome: Human gut stool | place: China | collected 2011
GCCGCAGCTTTAATTGCGCGGTGTTGCCCTAAGGTTTCTCCCCTCATACTATGTTGAAATGAGCGGAAAAGTGTGCTATGCTGATTAGGTTATAAACTACAATCCTGACTGGAGTTGAAAACAATGGAGCTTTCCGCCCTTTCCCTGCGTCTGCGCGCGCTTTCCGTGCTGCGCGGACTGCTTTCCCATCCGCTGGTACGCGCCTACGGCGACACGCTGACCGCGCGGGGCGAATGCCCGGGCGTGATCGGCGAGGCTCCCCGCGGTGAGGGCGGGTTCGGCTACGACCCCGTGTTCGTGGTGGAGGACGGTCGCAGCTATGCCGAGCTGTCGGCGGAGGAAAAGGACGCGATCAGCCACCGTGGCCGGGCACTGCGGGCGTTTCGTGAAAAGCTGGCGGCGTATATTGCGGCAGAAAATGCCTGAACGGATATAGATACTTCATTTTTTGATAGATTAAAGGAGACCATCATATGACAAGCAAACAACGCGCGTATCTGCGCTCGCTCGCCAACCCGCTGGAAGCCATCGTGCATGTGGGCAAAGGCGGCATGGCGGATACCATTTTGAAACAGGCGGACGATGCGTTGACCGCCCGTGAACTGATCAAAGGCAAGGTGCTGGAAACCGCGCCGCTGTCCGCCCGCGAAGCGGCGGATCAGCTGGCGGCGGCGGTGTCGGCGCAGGTGGTGCAGGTGATCGGCCGGGTGTTTGTGCTGTATCGCCCCAACCCGGAGCAGCCGCAGATCAAGCTGCCGCGCTGACCGACAACATCCCCATCCAAAGGAGGAACCTGTCATGCTTTGGAAAACACGCTACGCCCCGGTGGAAGAGGAGCGCGTGGTGCCCTGTGACCAGTCAGAGGCCGTGTGCCGCGCGCTGTTGCAGCGCTGGTGCGTGCAAACGCGGGAACGCGTTCCCGAACCCGACAGCGGGCTGGTGGTCAAACCGTTTGGCAAAGAGGAGTTTCGGGTGCATTTTCCTTATGAAACGCCCGCCGAGCGGAACTATTACTATAAACACTATTTCCTGCGGGTGTGGCTGACGGCGCGCCCGGACGGCGGCTGCGACATCCATTTTCAGCGGGTGTTTGACCGCTTCACCGGGCGGATGTGCCGCCCGCTGGGCGCGATCTTGACGGTGACGGCGGTGCTGTGGCTCATTATTATGCGCAACACCACCCAGGCGTGGGTGTATGTGCTGTCGCTGTTTATGGTGTGGGCAGGGGTGCTGTTGATGCTGCCCACGATTGAAAAAGCGGAACAGGGCAGCCATGTGAGCGAGGCGCTGGAACAGGCGCTGCAAGCCGTCGATTGGTCGGCGGAGTAGGGGGAACTATGCGCATAGCCATGCTGGGCGGGACATTCGATCCCATCCACAACGGACATTTGGAGCTGGCGCGGGGGTTTGCGCGGCGGTTGTTGCTGGATCAGGTGATCCTGATGCCCACCGCCATCCCTCCGCATAAAGTGAAAACCTCCATGGCGCCGCCGGACAAACGGCTGCATATGTGCCGACTGGCGGTGCAGGACGATCCGCTGTTCACCGTGTCGGATTGGGAAATCGCCCGCGGGGGCGCGAGCTTCACGGTGGATACGCTGCAGGCGCTGACCGCGGCGCAGCCGCAGGCGGAGTGGTTTTTGATCACCGGCGCGGATATGTTTCTGACGCTGGGGTCGTGGTGGCGGTTCGCGGATATTGCGCGCATGGCCACCCTGTGTGCCGCCCCGCGGGATGCGCAAAACGCGGCGCAGCTGCGCGCTTACGCTGCCGAGCTGGAACAGCAGGGTGCGCGGTGCGTGGTGGCGGATCTGCCGCTGATGCCGGTGTCGTCTACCGCACTGCGCAAAGCGCTGGCGGCGGGGGAGGATACCTCCCGCTGGCTGCCCGTTCCGGTGGCGGATTACATTGCCCGCGAAGGGCTGTATACTACAAAAAAGGCGATGAATACGATTATGACCGACGAACAATTTGTGGACATCATCAAAGGGCGGCTCACCGAGCGCCGCTTTCATCATTCGCTGGAAGTCGCCAAGGAAGCGCGGCGGCTGGCGGAAAAATACGGGGCTGATCCGGCACGCGCTTACACCGCAGGGCTGCTGCACGATATTTTGAAGGACACCGCGGGCGATGCCCAGTTGCAAATCCTGAAAGATTTTGATATACTACAGGATGATGTGGAAAAACAGGCGCCCAAATTGTGGCATGCCCACAGCGGCGCAGTGTTTTTGGAAAAGGTGCTGGGCGTGGAGGATGAAGAGATCATCCGCGCGGTGCGCTACCACACCACGGCGCGCGCCGGCATGAGCTTGCTGGAAAAAATTCTGTATCTGGCGGATTTCACCTCGGCCGACCGGGACTATCCGGATGTGGACGAGATGCGCCGACAGGTGGAGATCGGGTTGGAACCGGCGATGGAATACGCGCTGTGCTATTCCATCCGCGATTTGGTGGATCAGAAAAAGGCGATCCATCCGGATACGCTGGCCGCGTATAACGAAGTGGTAATGAAACGCATATAAGGGGCGAAACCCGGTTTCGCCGTTAAGGAGGTCGTACCATGGCAAAAGACAGACGGGATAAAACGCGCAGCGGACAGGTGGATCTGTCCAAACGGGTGGCGGCGCAGCAGTCATCCTATGCGCCGCGCCAGACGAGCGGACAGCGCTCGCCCGCGCCCCGGCGGAAAAAGAAAAAGCAGTCCACCGGCAAAATTGTGCTGGTGTCGCTGCTCACGGTGCTGATTTTGGTCACCCTGTTCTTTTTGGTGCAGATCGGCCAGATTTTGTACAACACCTTCTTCACCAGCGATGAAAAGGTGGACAGCAACATCGCGACCGAAAGCTATGATATGACCCCCAGCAGCTATCAGAACAAGGTGTCCTATTATCTGCTGGGTCTGCTGGGCAAAAAGAACGACAGCAGCATGGAAATGCTGTCGCTGGCGTGCTTTGACCACGAGGCCAAAACCGTCAACTTCCTGGAAGTGCCGGTGGATACCTATCTGGGCGACAGCGGCACATGGGATGTCAAGCGCATCGGCAATGTGTGGAACAATCCCCGCCCGCTGCAATGGTGCGACGTCTGCCGCCGCGAGGTGAACGCGGACGAGATCAAGGACGGCAAGCACAACATTGAAAGCTGCGGTGCCGCCATCACCAAAAAAGCCGGATCGGCGTATCGCGATCTGATCCGGGTGTTCAACGACCAATACGGACTGCCGGTGGATCACTACTTTATCCTCTCCCAGAACACGCTGGTGCAGCTGGTGAATCTGGTCGGCGGTGTGGATATTCAGCTGAGCAGCTATATGACGGTGGGCGATCAGGAATACGCCACCGGTGTGCGGACTCTGGACGGCAAAGCCGCGCTGCAATATATCACCGACCGCTCGTCCGGGGTAAACGGCGATCTGTCGCGCATTATCAGCTGCCGCCAGGTGTATGCCGCGCTGCTGCAGCGCCTGATGGCGATGGATAAAGACACGCTGATCAACCTCGACCCCGATTCGCCGGAGGAAGGCGTGATCGGCGAGGTGATGAACGGCGAATCGCCGATGCGCACCGATACCGATGCCGAAACTATCACCGATATTTTGCTGGAGCTCAAGGATGTGCCGCTGTCGTCCATGACGATGTATCGTATGCCGGGCGAGGCCGCCACGCTGAGCGGTGCAACCATGTTCTCGGTGTATAAACAGGATCTGCTCAAGCTGCTGCGGCAGTCGTTTGACCCATACGGCAAGGAAATCTACGGCAAACAGATCGAAGAAACCGATCTGGGCGTGACCGAGATCATTACCGGCGGCAGCGGCGCCAGCACCAAAAAGCAGACGATGGCGGAAGTGATCGAAAAGCAAAAAGGCAAGGTCACGACCAAAGCGACCACCACCACGACCACTGCCGCGGCTGCCGCTTAAATTGAAGGAGAGCTGACTCTATGGAAAATAACGATCTGGTAACCCGCGTTGTCACCTCGCTGGATAAGCACAAGGCAGACAACATTCAGGTCATTCAGGTGACCGAACTGACATCGCTTGGCGATTATTTTGTGATTGCCAACGGCTCCAGCAACACACAGGTGAAATCGCTGGCCGATTATGTGGAATACGATCTGTCGCAGCAGGGGATTCAGCCGCTGCGGGTGGAGGGCTACTCCTCCGCCAGCTGGATTTTGATCGACTACGGCAGCGTGATGGTGCATGTGTTCCGCGAGGACACCCGCCAGTTTTACGATCTGGAGCGGCTGTGGAAAGACGGCCGCCAGCTGGATGTGCAAGAATTTATAGCAGATGAGGAGTAAAGCAAATGAAGTACGATCCGTCGTCCATTGAAAAGAAATGGCAGGCTGTTTGGGAAAAGGAAAACACCTTTGCCGCGTCGCAGGACACCGACAAGCCGAAATTTTACGCGCTGGTCGAGTTCCCGTATCCGTCGGGGCAGGGGCTTCATGTGGGACACCCGCGCTCCTATACGGCGCTGGATGTGGTGGCGCGCAAACGCCGTCTGCAGGGCTATAATGTGCTGTACCCGATGGGATGGGATGCGTTTGGTCTGCCCACCGAAAACTTCGCGATCAAAAATCATATCCACCCCGAAATCGTGACCAAAAACAATGTGGCGCGGTTCAAATCGCAGCTGCAGTCGCTGGGTCTGTCCTTCGACTGGACGCGCGAGATCAACACCACCGACCCCTCGTACTATAAATGGACGCAGTGGATCTTTTTGCAGCTGTTCAAGCACGGGCTGGCATATAAAAAAGAGATGGCGGTTAACTGGTGCACCTCCTGCAAATGCGTGCTCGCGAACGAAGAGGTCGTGGGCGGCGTGTGCGAACGCTGCGGCGGCGAAGTGGTGCGCAAGGTCAAGAGCCAGTGGATGCTGAAGATCACCGAATACGCCCAGCGTCTGATCGACGATCTGGATCTGGTGGACTATCCCGACCGCGTGCGGGCGCAGCAGATCCATTGGATTGGCCGTTCCACCGGCGCACAGGTCAAGTTCAACACCACCGCGGGTCAAACGGTGGAGATTTATACCACCCGCCCCGACACGCTGTTCGGCGCGACCTATATGGTTATGTCGCCGGAGCATCCGCTGATCGAGGAGTGGAAGGATCGCATCACCAACATCGACGAAGTGCGCGCGTATCAGGAAGAGGCGGCACGCAAATCCGATTTTGAACGCACCGAGGTCGCCAAAGACAAGACCGGTGTGCGGCTGGACGGCGTGATGGGGATCAACCCGGTCAACGGCCGCGAAATTCCGATCTTTATCTCCGACTATGTGCTGGTGTCCTACGGTACCGGCGCGATCATGGCGGTGCCCGCCCACGATACCCGCGACTGGGAGTTCGCCAAAAAATTCGATCTGCCCATTATTGAAGTGGTCAAGGGCGGCGATGTGGAAAAAGAGGCGTTCACCGATTGCGCTACCGGTGTGATGGTGAATTCCGGTTTCCTGGACGGTATGACGGTGGACGAGGCGAAAAAAGCCATCGTCCAGTGGCTGACCGATAAGGGCATCGGCGAGCAGAAGGTGAACTTTAAGCTGCGCGACTGGGTGTTCTCGCGTCAGCGCTATTGGGGCGAGCCGATTCCGATCGTGCATTGCCCGAAATGCGGCTTTGTGCCGGTGCCGGAGGATCAGCTGCCGGTGCGGCTGCCGATGGTGGAAAGCTACGAGCCGACCGATAACGGCGAATCGCCGCTGGCGGCGATCGACGAGTGGGTGAACACCACATGCCCGCATTGCGGCGGTCCCGCCAAGCGCGAAACCGATACCATGCCGCAGTGGGGCGGTTCTTCGTGGTACTTCCTGCGCTATTGCGACCCGCACAACGACAAAGAGCTGGCGTCCAAAGAGGCGCTGGAATACTGGATGCCGGTCAACTGGTACAACGGCGGTATGGAACACACCACCCTGCACCTGCTGTACAGCCGCTTCTGGCATAAATTCCTGTACGACATCGGTGTGGTGCCCACGCCGGAACCCTATGCCAAGCGCACCAGCCATGGTATGATCCTCGGCGAAAACGGCGAGAAAATGTCCAAATCGCGCGGCAATGTGGTCAACCCGGACGAGATCGTCAACGAATACGGCGCCGACACCATGCGTCTGTACGAAATGTTCATCGGCGACTTTGAAAAAGCCGCGCCGTGGTCCAGCGCCAGCATCCGTGGATGCCGCCGCTTCCTCGAGCGTGTGTGGGCGCTGCAGGACAGCATCGTGGCGGGCGACGGTGTGCGTCCGGAGCTGGAGATCGCGGTCAACAAGCCCATCCGCAAGGTGGGCGAGGACATTGAAAATCTGAAATACAACACCGCTATTGCGGCGATGATGGCGCTGCTCAATGATTTTGCGGCGAACGGCGGCGTTACCCGCGAGGAATATCGCATTCTGCTGATCTTGCTCAACCCCTTTGCTCCGCATATGACCGAAGAGATTTGGGAAACGCTCGCTTATGGCGGACAGCTGGCGCACGCCGAATGGCCGTCGTATGACGAAAGCAAATGCGTCGAATCGACGGTGGAGATCGCGGTGCAGATCAACGGCAAGATCCGCGCGCGGCTGACCATTCCGGCGGATGCCGATCAGGCGGCGGCGTTGGCGGCGGCCAAAGCGGACGAGAAGATCGCTGCGGCGATCGCAGCCGGCACCATTGTTAAAGAGCTGTATGTGCCCGGCAAGCTGGTCAACATCGTGGTTCGCCCGCAGTAAAGCGCGGCAAAATCGCGGTCTGGACACGATGCATATCCTGCAATTGCACGGAAAAACGCTTTTGTGCGGCTGGTTTCGATGAAAATGTATAAAAACTCTTGACGGACGGGCAAGAGTAGTATATAATAACAGTTGCGCAATTTGTGTAATACCCCTGCTAGTTGGCGGAGGGAGGGAATACGGTATGTCGGAAATCAGAGTAAAAGACAACGAGAGTCTGGACAGCGCCCTGCGGCGTTTCAAAAAGTCCTGCGCTCGTGCGGGTACTCTTGCTGAGGTGCGCAAAAGAGAGCACTACGAGAAGCCTTCTGTGCGACGCAAAAAGAAGTCGGAGGCCGCTCGCAAGAGAAAGTACAAATAATTCACGAAAAAGCGGGCGGTTGCGCCCGCTTTTTTGCTTATGGGCCGCATGACGCGCACCGGCGCGCACACTAATCGAGGACAGGAGAACTGCCATGCCGCTGTTTTACCCTACGGTGCGCAAGCACCGCATCACAGATATCACCGCTGATGACCTGCGCGCGCTGGGCGTGCGGGGATTGCTGCTGGATGTGGACAACACCTTGACCCGCTACAAAAGTCAGGAGCTGGATCCCGCTGTGGCGGCGTGGCTGCAGCGCATGCAGCAGCAAGGCATCGCGCTGACGGTGGTATCCAACGGACTGCCGCGGCGGGAAAAAATCGGGCTGCGCTGCATTGCTTTTGCCTGCAAACCGTCGCCGGTGGGGTATCTGCGCGGGGCGCGGCGGCTGGGCTTGCCCCGGCGGCAGTGCGCGATTGTGGGCGACCAGATGTTTACCGATGTGGTGGGTGCAAATTTGTGCGGAATGCGCTCCATCATGCTGGACCCGATCGAGCTGGAACAGGGCAAGCCCACCATTCAGCTCAAGCGCAAGTGCGAACGCTGGATGCTGGCACGCCGGTATCCGGACGACCGCACACCATCTTAAACACAGCGGGAGGATGGCGAAATGAACCCGAAATTCGGACCGGCGGGCAACAGCGATGCGTTTGCGGCCGCCGGATTCAAATCGACGATGCAAGCGCCCGGCTGGATCGCCCAGATGGGGCTGACAGCGTATGAATATCAGTGCGGGCGCGGGGTGCGCACCACCCAGGCGACTGCCGAAGCGTTCGGCAAAAAAGCCGCCGAACACGGCGTGGCGGTATCGGTGCACGCCCCGTATTATATCTCGCTCGCCTCGGCGGACGAGGAAAAGCGCCACAACAGTGTGCGGTATATTCTGGACAGCGCCCGACTGGTACACTGGATGGGCGGCGACCGCATTGTGGTGCATCCGGGCGGGCTTGGCGGCCGCAGCCGGGAGGAGGCGACCGCGCTGGCGTGTGAAACGCTGCGCGAGGCGCAGGCGGTGTTGGATGCCGAGGGATTGTCCGCGGTGCATATGTGCCCCGAAACCATGGGCAAGATCAACCAGCTGGGCGATCTCGACGAAGTGCTGCAAATGTGCGGGGTGGACGAACGGCTGTACCCCTGCATTGATTTCGGTCACCTCAACTGCCGCACCGGCGGCGCAATGAACAGCCGCGAGGCGTATGCCGCCGCGCTGGATGCGATCCATAACCGGCTGGGCGAGCAGCGCGGCCGCGCGTTCCATATTCATTTTTCCAAAATCGAATACACCACCGGGGGCGAAAAACGGCATTTGACCTTTGCCGACGATGTGTTTGGTCCCGAACCGCAGCCGCTGATGGCGCTGATCGCGGAGCGCGGGCTGTCGCCGGTGGTGATCTGCGAATCCAGCGGCACACAGGCGGAGGATGCCCGCACCATGCAGCTGCTGTGGGAGCAATTGGCAAAGGAGGAACAGCCATGAAACATATTCTGGTGATGAACGGTCCCAATCTGAACCTGCTGGGAATGCGGGAACCGGGCGTGTACGGCACCGATACCTACGAAGCGGTGTGCGACCGCATCCGCGACCATGCCGCCGCGCGGCAGATGCAGGTGGATTTTTTCCAATCCAACAGCGAGGGCGCGCTGATCGATCAGCTGCACGCCGCGATGGGTACTTATGACGGCGTTGTGCTCAACGCCGGCGCGTACACCCATTACAGCTACGCTATCCGCGACGCGATCGCGGCGATTCGGCTGCCGGTGGTGGAGGTGCATATGTCCAACATCCACGCGCGCGAGGAGTTTCGCCACACCTCGGTGATCGCGCCGGTATGCAAAGGGCAGATCGCGGGCTTTGGCGCCAACAGCTATCTGCTGGCGCTGGAGGCATTGGAGGCGATCGTATGACCCATGTGGAGGCGTTGGCGGCGCATTTGCAAAAAGGGGAAGCGCTGCTGGTGACCACGGCGCACGACCGGCGGTATCTCACCGGGTTTCCGTCCAGCGCCGGGTGTGTGCTGATCACGCCGGAATACGCGTGCTTTTTGACCGATTTTCGGTATATCGAAGCCGCCGAGCGCGCCATCACCGCGATGGAGTGCCGGATGTACAAGCGGCTGTCCGAAACGCTGCACGAGCTGTTTGCGGCGCACGGCGTGTCGCGGGTGTATGTGCAGGCATCGGCAATGCCGGTGGCGGAGCTGCGCCGCTGGCGCGAGCTGCTGCCGGAGGCGGAATGGGTCGGCGATGCGTCGCTGGATGAATGGCTGCACGCGGAGCGGTTGTGCAAAACGCCGCAGGAGATCGCCTGTATTCGTCAGGCACAAGCGCTGACCGAATACGGCTTTGACCATATTGTCCGCTATATCCGCGCCGGTCAGACCGAGCGCGAGATCGCGTTGGAGCTGGAATTTTGCATCCGCCGGCAAGGTGCCGAGCGGGTGGCATTCGACTTTATCGTGGTGTCCGGTGCCAACAGCGCGCTGCCCCACGGGGTTCCCACCGACAAGGTGGTGGAGCCGGGCGATTTCATCACGATGGATTTCGGCGCGGTGGTGGACGGCTGGCATTCGGATATGACCCGTACCGTGGCGGCGGGGCAGGTGAGCGACGAGCAAAAAGCCGTGTACAACACGGTGCTGCAAGCGCAGCGCGCCTCGCTCAAAGCGCTGCACGCGGGGCTGTCCTGCAAAGCCGGTGATGCGGCGGCGCGGGATGTGATCGCTGCCGCCGGTTACGGCGACTATTTCGGCCACAGCACCGGTCACGGTGTGGGGGTGGAGATCCACGAAGCCCCGGTGATGGCGCCGTCGGCGCAGGATACCTGCCTGCAGGTGGGCAGCGTGGTCACGGTGGAACCGGGCATCTACCTGCCCGGACGGTTCGGCGTGCGGATCGAGGATATGGCGCTGATCACGAAAGACGGCTGCGAAGACCTGACCGTCAGCCCCAAAGAGCTGCTGGTGCTGTAAAAAACACCGCCAAACCGTGAATAAACCGTGAAAATTTTCCGGTTTCGTCTTGAAATGTCGCGGCAAATACGGTATACTGGGTATACCTTTTATCCAAACAGTGCAACACAGGAGGATTATAGTATGATTTCTGCAGGTGATTTTCGCAACGGCGTTACCTTTGAAATGGACGGTAACGTGTACCAGATCATCGAATTTCAGCATGTGAAACCCGGTAAAGGCGCGGCGTTTGTCCGCACCAAGATCCGCAACGTGATCGCCGGTTCCGTGGTGGAAAAAACGTTCAGCCCCACCGACAAATTCCCGACCGCGTATGTCGAGAGAAAGGACATGGAGTATTCCTACAACGATGGCGACCTGTACTACTTTATGGATCAGGAAACCTTCGAGCTGATGCCGATCGGCAAGGATCTGCTGTCCGACAACTTCAAGTTTGTGAAAGAGAACATGATCTGTAAGGTCGCGTCCTACAAGGGCAAGGTGTTCGGTATCGATCCCCCCAACTTTGTGGAGCTGCAGGTCACCCAGACCGACCCCGGCTTTAAGGGCGACACCGCTACCAACGCGACCAAACCCGCCACGCTGGAAACCGGCGCGGAAGTGCGCGTGCCTCTGTTTATCAACGAGGGCGAAATGATCCGCATCGATACCCGCACCGGCGAGTATATGGAGCGTGCGTAATTTTTTGCGTACCACACACTGTGCAAAAGGAGGCATATGGTTATGACTATCACGGAAAAAGTAGCGTATCTCAAGGGCCTGATGGAAGGCATGAAGATTGACCCCGAAAGCAACGAGGGCAAGCTGTGGAAAGCGATCATGGACGTGCTGGCCGATCTGGCGCTGTCTGTTGAGGATCTGGAGGATTACACCTCTGAGCTGACCGAGCAGGTGGACGCGATCGACGAGGATCTGGATCAGCTGGAAATGGACTATTATGAGGACTACGAGGATTATGATGACGATTGCGATTGCGGTTGCCATCACGATGATGATGAGTTCTACGATGTGACTTGCCCCAGCTGTGACACCGAGTTCTGCGTGGACGAGGACACCTTGCTGGATGGCGGCGTCGAGTGCCCGAACTGCGGCGAGCATCTGGAATTTGATCTGGACGAGTGCTGCGAGGACGACTGCGGCTGCGGTTGCTGCGGCGAGGACGAGGACAACGACTAAAAGGGCATCGCCCTGCAAAAAAAGCCTTCGCCGAGAGGCGGAGGCTTTTTTATAGCATCCGAACAGGATGGATTTCCAAAAGCAAGGAAGGATCAAGTGTGCAGAAAAACGGTTCCGAAATTTTGATGGAATGCCTGCTGGAGCAAGGCGTGGACTGCGTGTTCGGATATCCCGGCGGCGCGGTGCTGAACATCTATGACGCGCTGTATAAATACAGCGACCGCATCCGCCATGTGCTGACCGCGCACGAACAGGGCGCGGCGCACGCCGCCGACGGCTATGCCCGCGCCACCGGCAAGGTGGGCGTTTGCATTGCCACCTCCGGCCCCGGCGCCACCAATCTGGTCACCGGCATCGCCACCGCGTATATGGACTCGGTTCCGATTGTGGCGATCACCGGCAATGTGTCTGTGCCGCTGCTGGGACGCGACTCGTTCCAGGAGGTGGACATCACCGGTGTGACCTTGCCCATCACCAAACATAATTTTATCGTCAAGCGGGTGGAGGATCTGGCGGATACCATTCGCCAGGCGTTCCTGATCGCCCGCAGCGGCCGCCCCGGTCCGGTGCTGGTGGATATTCCCAAGGATGTCACCGGTGCGCTGGCGGAATACACCCCCGCCAGGCCGGAGAAAAAGCGCCCCTGTCCGCCGCCGAAAGCCGAGCGGATCGACACGGCGCGCGAGCTGCTGAAAGGCTGCCGCCAGCCGCTGATTTATTTCGGCGGCGGTGTGATCTCGTCGGATGCCGAGCAGGAGCTGCTGGCGCTGGCGGAGCAGCAGGATATTCCGGTGTGTTCGTCCATGATGGGACTCGGCGGATTCCCGCCGGAGCACCGGCTGTGGCTCGGTATGGTGGGTATGCATGGCACCTACGCCGCCAACAAAGCGGCGCGCGAATGCGATTTGCTGCTGGTGTGCGGAGCACGTTTTTCCGATCGGGTGGCGGGCAACCGCACCCAGTTTGCGCCGCATGCCCAGGTGGTGCATCTGGACATCGACCATGCAGAATTTGATAAAAATGTCAAAGCAGCCGTGCGGGTGGGCGGCGATTTGAAACAATCGCTGGCGGCACTTCTGCAAGGGCTGCCGACCACTGCACATCATGATTGGACGAGTGAGGTGCTGTCGTGGAAAAAAGCGGTGGCGCTGCCGACCCAACCGGAGGATGCGCTGCCCGACCCGCTGACCGTTCTGAAAACGCTGCGCCGGTTGACCGATGACAACACCGTGATGGTCACCGATGTCGGTCAGCACCAGATGTGGACGGCACAGTATTACGATGTGCGCCGCGCGCGGGGCTTCCTCAGCTCCGGCGGACTGGGCACCATGGGCTACGGCATGGGCGCCGCGATCGGCGCGCAGTTTGGCCGCCCGCACGATCGGGTGGTGCTGGTATCCGGCGACGGCAGCTTCCATATGAATTTGAACGAGCTGACCACCCTCGCGTCCTATCAAATGCCGATCGTGGTGGTCGTGATGAACAACCAGGTGCTCGGCATGGTGCGCCAGTGGCAAAAGGTGTTCTACGAACGCCGTTTTTCCGCCACCGATCCGCATCGCCGCACCGATCTGGTGAAGCTGGCGGATGCCTTCGGCTGCAAAGGGATGCGCATTGAAAAAGCGTCCGAGGTGGAAACCGTGCTGCAAGCCGCGCTGGCGGACGGTGGTCCGGTGGTGGTGGACTGCCGCATCTCTCCCGATGTCAATGTGTTGCCGATGATCCCGCCCGGCGGCACGGTCAACGATATGATCGAAGAGATGGGAGAGTGACGGAAATGAATGGTAAAAAATCGATCTTTTCCGTGCTGACGGTGGATCACGAGGGCGTGCTGATGCGGGTGACAAGCCTGTTTTCCCGCCGCGGATTCAACATCGAATCGCTCATCGCCTGCCATACGCAGGATCCCGCCTTTGCACGGTGGACAGTGGTGGTCACCGGCGACGAAGCCACCTTTACCCAGTTCACCCGCCAGCTGCTGAAGCTGGAGGATGTCATCAAAGTGGAGCAGCTGGAGCCGGAAAAATGCATCCAGACCGAGCTGCTGCTGGTTAAGATCGCCACCGGCGGTCAGCCGGCACAGGCGCTCAAGCTGGTGCAGGCGCACGGCGGCCGGGTGCTGGATATTGGCAAAACCACCATCACGGTGGAATTTACCGGTCAGTCGGATATGGTGGATCGCGTGGTGGAGCAAATGGAAACGCTGGGCATTGTGGAAATGGCGCGTACCGGTATGACCGCGCTGGAACGCGGCGATACCACCATCCACGCCGATATGAATCTGTAAGGAGGCTTCCTACCATGGGCATGACAATGACGCAAAAAATTCTGGCCGACCACGCGGGCTTGGATCGCGTGCAGGCGGGTCAGCTGATCGAAGCCAAGCTGGATCTCTGCCTTGGCAACGATATTACCTCGCCGGTCGCGATCAACGAGTTTGAGCGCTGCGGTGCCTGCTCGGTGTTTGATAACACGCGGGTCGCGCTGGTGATGGATCACTTTACCCCCAACAAAGACATCAAAGCGGCGGAGCAGGTCAAGCGCACGCGCGAATTCGCCAACAAATACGACATCGTCAACTTTTTCGATGTGGGTCGTATGGGTATCGAGCACGCGCTGCTGCCGGAGCAGGGGTTGGTTGGTCCCGGCGACTGTGTGATCGGCGCGGACAGCCATACCTGTACCTATGGCGCGCTGGGCGCGTTTTCCACCGGCGTGGGGTCGACCGACCTCGCCGCCGGCATCGCGACCGGTTCCACCTGGTTTAAGGTTCCCTCCGCCATCAAGGTGGAGCTGACCGGCAAACTGCCGACGTTCGTCAGCGGCAAGGATGTGATTCTGCATCTGATCGGGCGCATCGGCGTGGACGGCGCGCTGTACAAGTCGATGGAGTTTGTCGGCGAGGGCATCAAGAACCTTTCCATGGATGACCGTTTCACGATCTGCAACATGGCGATCGAGGCAGGCGGCAAGAACGGTATCTTTCCGGTTGATGAGAAGACCATCGAGTACTTAAAAGAGCATTCTAAACGTGATTTCAAGGTATATGAGGCAGATCCGGATGCAGAGTATGACGAAGAGTACACCATAGACTTATCCGAGTTAAAGCCGACCGTATCCTTCCCGCATCTTCCGGAGAATACGAGAACGATCGATGAGGTGGGTGACATTGCGATCGATCAGGTTGTCATTGGCTCCTGTACGAACGGACGTATCGAGGATATGCGTATCGCAGCTGAGATCTTAAAGGGCAGAAAAGTGAAAAAAGGTCTGCGCTGCATCGTGATTCCGGCGACACAGGCGATCTATTTACAGTCCATGAAAGAGGGACTTTTAGAGACCTTCATCGAGGCTGGTGCTGTTGTCAGCACTCCGACCTGCGGTCCGTGCCTGGGCGGTTATATGGGTATCCTGGCAGAAGGCGAGAGATGTGTATCCACGACCAATCGTAACTTCGTTGGACGTATGGGACACGTGGATTCTGAGATTTATCTGGCAAGCCCGGCAGTGGCAGCAGCCAGCGCCATTACCGGAAAAGTGAGCGGACCGGCGGAACTGGGACTGTAATAGGCATAAAAGTTTAGGAATAAGTAAAACGGATGTAACTGTTCAGTAGGTCTGCGCGTGACTGTGAAGGTACTGAACAGTTACAAACGGATATTACGGTTCGGGGAAAGGTTTCCTGCAATCGCAGATGCCGTTTCGTGAATTGGAATAAAATAACAGGATAAATCGCAGGAGGATATAGAAATGAAAGCAAATGGACATGTATTTAAATATGGAGACAATGTAGATACAGACGTTATCATCCCGGCAAGATACTTAAACTCTCCGGATGGCAACGAGCTGGCAAAACATTGTATGGAAGATATTGATAAAGAGTTTGTAAATAAAGTACAGAAGGGTGATATCATCGTAGCAAATAAGAACTTTGGCTGCGGTTCTTCCCGCGAGCATGCGCCGCTGGCAATCAAATGTGCAGGAGTAAGCTGTGTTATTGCTGAGACGTTTGCACGTATTTTCTACCGCAACTCTATTAATATCGGTCTGCCGATCATCGAGTGCCCGGAGGCTGCAAAAGCAATCGCGGCTGGTGATGAGGTAGAGGTTGATTTTGACAGCGGTGTGATTACCGATAAAACCACCGGCCAGAGCTTCCAGGGGCAGGCGTTCCCGGAGTTCATGCAGAAGATCATCACAGCCGGTGGACTGGTAAACTATATCAACCAGAAATAAGAGGAGTGCACTAAATCTGTCTCCAGAAAGGGTTTAGCTTATGACAAAA
>OGII01001575.1_pt1 | contig 15507 bp, 17 predicted proteins | sample 1571701 | NCBI WGS metagenome assembly OGII01 (sample SAMEA2581950, study PRJEB24529) | metagenome | biome: Human gut stool | place: China | collected 2011
TTCTGAACACTCTGCTGCTGCCACTGGACAGTCTGCTGTATGTGCAATTATCTTAGCTGCTGTTTCTGTGTTTTGCAGGCAGATTCGAATGTATTCCAACGTTTGGAGGGTATGATGGGGCTTGCCGGACAGATGTGGTCTGCTTTCCGGGAGGGCAGGGTGGCTTTGAGGGGGAAATGTTTTTTATTTTATAATGTATCGCGGAAAGTTTGCTTGACAATCCAGTCGGATACCTTTATGATATATGCGTTTAAGATGTGATACTCTGCTGTTTGAGGCGTAATAGCGTTTTTGGGAAGGGAGGCGGCTGATGGAGACCATTACAAGCAGACAAAATCCGCTGTGTACCCATTTGCGGAAACTATCGTCCTCCGCCGCCTACCGGCGCCAGTGCGGAGAGTTCCTCTGTGACAGCCCCAAGCTGCTTCAGGAGGCGCTGCTTTGGGGTTCGGAGCTCCATACCGTGGTGGTCACGGCGGGGACGGAAGCTCCGCCGCTGCCGAAGGGTGTACGGCTGGTTGAGGTCCCGGCGGATGTGATGCGGTCCGTTTCTCCCATGGAGACCCCTCAGGGGACGCTGTTTACCTGCGCCATCCACACGGAGCCGCTGCCGGAAACGCTGGCGGGCCGCCGCTATGTGGTGTTGGACACCTTGCAGGACCCCGGCAACGTGGGCACCATCCTCCGCACGGCGGACGCCTTCCATGCCGATGGAATGTTTCTGGTGAACGGCTGTGCGGACCTGTACAATCCAAAGACACTGCGGGCCACCATGGGGGCGGTGTTCCGCTGCCCGGTGTGGACGGTGGGGGCGGAGGAACTGTCCGCTCTGCTGAAAAAGAGCGGCATCCCCCTTTACGGCGCGGCGCTGCGGGAGGATACCCTGGACGCCCGTGCAGCGGATTACAGCCGGTGCGCCATTGCCATCGGCAGCGAGGGCCGCGGATTGACGGACGCAGTGCTTGCTGTCTGCGACCGTACCATCAAAATTCCCATGAGCGAACATTGCGAGTCGCTGAACGCGGCGGCGGCAGCCACGGTCCTGCTGTGGGAGGCCGCCCGGAATGACTGAGCGGGGAGGACGCGGGATATGCTGAAATATTGGGTATGGCTGTCGGAGCTGAAGGGCCTGCGGAATCAGACCAAGCTGGCGCTTCTGCGCCGCTTTGGCGACCCGGAGAGCATATTCTACGCGGACCCCGATGAGCTTTCCCTGACAGAAGGGGCCGACCTCAGTCAGCTAAAGCTGCTGGAAAATCACGAGCTTGCACAGGCAGACCGCATTCTGGCGGATTGCCAGCGATTGGATATCGGATTGCTGACATTTTCCGACGCGGCCTATCCGGGGCGGCTGAAGAATATCTATGACCCGCCGGTGCTGCTGTACTATAAGGGTAAGCTGCCGCTGCTGGACGATCTGATGTCCGTGGCGGTGGTAGGCACCCGGGACTGTACGCCCTACGGCGTGAACTGCGCGGAGAAGCTGGGCTTCGGACTTGCCTCCGGTGGCGCGGTGGTGGTGAGCGGACTTGCAAAGGGCATTGATGCCGCGGCAACACGTGGCGCTCTGCGTGCCGGCGGCATTACCATCGGCGTTACAGGCAACGGTCTGGATGTGCACTATCCCTATGAAAGCCGGTATCTTTACGAGGATGTGGCAGCATCCGGCGTACTGCTATCGGAGTATCCGCCGGGAACGGAGCCGGCACCGGGGCATTTCCCGGTGCGAAACCGCATTCTCTCCGGCCTGTCGCTGGCGGCGCTGGTGGTGGAAGCGCCGGAACGGAGCGGTGCGCTTATTACCGCCGCTACGGCGCTGGAGCAGGGCCGGGATGTATTTGCGGTCCCCGGTCCCATCGACGCACCTACCAGCGTGGGCTGCAACCGCCTGATCCGCGACGGCGCCGGGCTGGCGTCCGACGCCTGGGACATCCTGCGGGAATACGAGGCCCGGTTCCCGGACAAGCTGCGCCGGGAGGGGGCGCAGGACGCGCCCCCTGTGCTGGGCTATCAGGCCCGACAGAAGACGGAGCCCAAGCCGGTGGCTCCGTCGGTGAGCCTGTCCCACAATAATCTGAGTCTGACCGACGACCAGATCTGCCTGCTCCGGACGCTGACGGAGGAGCCCATGCTGGCAGACGACCTGATCGAGCTGACGGGCATCCCCACTCGGCGGGTGCTGTCGGCCCTGACCGTGCTGGAGATCGAGCATCTGGTGACCCAGCACAGCGGGAAGCGGTACGCCCGCGCGGTGAATTTGACGGAATAAACACGCGCCCGATCCTGGGCGCTTGGAGGTAACTATGGCAAAACACAGCCTGGTCATCGTGGAGTCTCCCGCGAAGGCCAAAACCATTGGAAAATATCTGGGTAAGGACTATGAGGTAAAGGCCTGCATGGGCCATCTCCGGGACTTGCAGAAAAGCAAACTCAGCGTGGATGTAGACAATGACTTCGAACCGGTCTACAAGCCCATCAAGGGGAAGGAAGCCATCATTTCCGACCTGAAAAAATCTGCCAAGGCGGCGGATACCGTGTACCTCGCAACCGACCCGGACCGCGAGGGCGAGGCCATCAGCTGGCATCTGAAAAGCCTTTTGAATTTGCCGGATGAAAAGACGCACCGTGTCACATTCAATGAGATCACGAAGAATGTGGTGCGGCAGAGCATTGAACATCCCCGGGACATCGACCAGAATCTGGTGGACGCCCAGCAGGCCCGGCGTATTCTGGACCGGCTGGTGGGCTATCAGCTCAGTCCCCTGCTGTGGAAGAAGATCAAGCGGGGCCTGTCCGCAGGACGGGTCCAGTCCGTTGCCACCCGAATGGTGGATGACCGGGACCGGGAGATCGAAAACTTCAAGCCGGAGGAATATTGGACGCTGGACGCCAACCTCACCGGCAATGATGTGAAAAAACTGCCCTTCTCCGCCCGGTATCACGGGAAGAACGGCAAGAAGGCAGAGCTGAAATCCGCCGCCGAGGTGGAAGCCGTGGTAGAGGAGACGAAGAATGCTGTCTTTACCGTCAAGTCCGTGAAGCGGACGGATAAGAACCGTTCTCCCTCGCCCCCCTTTACTACCTCCACCATGCAGCAGGAGGCCAGCCGCAAGCTGTCCATGACCCCCCGCCGCACCATGGCCATTGCCCAGCAGCTTTACGAGGGCGTGGATATTGAGGGCGAGGGCACCGTGGGTCTGATCACCTATATGCGTACCGACTCTCTCCGCATCAGCGAGGAGGCTGTCGCCGCCGCCAAGGAATTTATCGTGGGCCGCTACGGTCAGCAGTACTATCCCGCCAAGGGAGCCAATCACTATAAGGCCAAGGCCAGCGCCCAGGACGCCCACGAAGCTATCCGCCCCAGCAATGTGAACTGGACGCCGGAGATGCTGAAAAAGGACCTCACCGGCGAGCAGTACCGGCTCTATAGGCTGGTCTGGAGCCGCTTTGTGGCCTGTCAGATGGCCAACGCTGTGTACGACAGTGTCTCCGTGGAGATCGATGCGGCGGGACACAGCTTCCGTACCAGCTCCTCCAGCCTGAAATTCTCCGGCTACACCGCCGTTTACGAGGAATCCCGCGACGACGACAGCAAGGAGGAAAAGGAGGGCACGCTGCCGCCGCTCGTCGAGGGGCAGGGCTTGACGCTCGAGGCATATACGCCGCTCCAGCACTTCACTCAGCCGCCCGCGCGCTACACGGACGCGACGCTCATCCGCGCGATGGAGCAGAACGGCATCGGCCGCCCGTCGACCTACGCGCCGACGGTCTCGACGATCTTAGACCGCGAATACGTCATCAAGGACGGAAAATACCTGCGTCCTACGCCGCTCGGCGAGGTGGTGACGGGCCTGATGGAAGAGCGCTTCCCCGACATCGTGGACATGAAGTTCACCGCCCGCATGGAGGAAAAGCTCGATACCGTCGAGGAGGGCAAGACCGCGTGGAAGGACGTCATCCGCGACTTTTACGGCGGCTTTGAGCGCGACCTTGAAAACGCCGAGAAGGCGCTTGAGGGCGTGAGACTCAAGGTCCCCGATGAGGTCAGCGAGGAGAAGTGCGACGTCTGCGGCCGCAACATGGTCATCAAGAGCGGGCGCTTTGGCCGCTTCCTTGCCTGCCCGGGCTACCCTGAGTGCACGTTCACCAAGCCCCTTGTCATCGAAATGCCGGGCCGCTGCCCCAAGTGCGGCGGGCGCATGATGAAGCGCACCGGCGTGAGCAAGAAGACGAACAAGCAGTACACGTACTACGCCTGCGAATTCTCCACCAGCAGCGATCCCGAGAAGAAGTGCGACTTCATGACTTGGGATGTGCCGACGAAGGACGACTGCCCCGAGTGCGGCCAGACGATGTTCAAAAAGGCGGGCAAGGGCTTTAAGCGCCCGTACTGCATCAACCCCGCGTGTTCGCGCTTTGTGCCGGAAGACCAGCGCGGCTATGTGAAAAAGAAGACCACCGAGACCGCGGAAGAGGGCGCGGAGAGCGCCGAAGCCGCCGATGCGGCGGAGACCGCGGCAAAGAAGACCGCCGCCAGGAAGACGACGGCTAAGAAGAGCACCACCGCAAAGAAAACGAGCACAAAAGCGGCGAGCACCAAGAAGACCGCGACGAAGACCGCCGCAGCGAAGAAAACGACAAAGAAGGCCGCAGCCGAGGATGGTGCGGAAAAGCCCGCAAAAAAGACGGCGGCAAAGAAGACCGCGACCACGAAAAAGGCGGCCGCTAAGAAGACGACCGCCAAGTCCGCGGCCAAAAAGACCGCGGAGAAAGAAGAGAACTGATGCAAGTAACTGTGATCGGCGCCGGCCTTGCCGGCTGCGAGGCTGCCTGGCAGCTCGCGCAGCGCGGCATCGCCGTGACGCTGCATGAAATGAAACCCGAAAAGACCACCCCCGCGCACCACACGGCGGATTTTGCCGAGCTTTGCTGCTCGAATTCGCTGCGCTCGGACCAGATCGAAAACGCGGTCGGCCTTCTCAAAGAGGAGCTGCGCCGCCTCGATTCGCTGATCCTTGCCTGCGCGGACGCGACGCGCGTGGAGGCGGGCGGCGCGCTGGCGGTCGACCGCTACGGCTTTTCAAAGCTCGTGACAGAGAAGATCCGTTCGCATCCCAATATCACGGTTGTCCCCGGCGAGGTGACGGCCATCCCTGAGGGGAACGTCATCATCGCCTCGGGCCCCTTGACGAGCGACGCGCTCGCCGCCGCCATCGCCGAAAAGATCGGCGACGGGCACACGCTGAACTTTTTCGATGCCGCCGCGCCGCTCGTGACGTTTGAGAGCGTCGACATGGATTCGGCGTTTTTCGCCTCACGCTACGACAAGGGGACGGCGGATTACATCAACTGCCCGATGACGGAGGAGGAGTACGATGCCTTCTGGCAGGCGCTCACGACCGCCGAGGAAGCGAGCGTACACGGCTTTGAGGATAAAAACGTCTTCGAGGGCTGCATGCCCGTCGAGGTCATGGCGCGCCGCGGACACGATACGCTCTGCTACGGCCCCCTCAAGCCGCGCGGTCTGCGAGACCCGAAGACGGGGAAAGAGCCCTATGCCGTCGTCCAGCTGCGGCGCGACAACGCGCAGGGCAGCGTCTATAACCTTGTCGGCTTCCAGACGCATCTGCGCTTTCCCGAGCAGAAGCGCGTGTTTTCGATGATCCCCGCGCTGCATGATGCGGAGTTTGTGCGCTACGGCGTGATGCACCGCAACACCTATCTCCGCTCGCCGGGGATGCTGGACCGCTACTATCGCCTGATCGCGGATGACCGCATCGCCTTTGCCGGGCAGATGACCGGCGTGGAGGGCTATATCGAGTCCGCGGCTTCGGGCTTTCTGGCGGGCATCGAGATGGCAAGAAGACTCGAAGGCAAACCGCCCGTCGATTTCCCACGCGAGACGGCCATCGGGGCGCTGGGGCTTTACATCAGCGATACGACGGTCTCGGACTTTCAGCCGATGAACGTGAACTTTGGTATCATGCCGCCGCTGGGCTACCGCGTCAAGGGCGGCAAGCGCGTGAAAAATGCGCAGCTCGCCGCGCGTTCGCTTGAAAAGATCGACGCGATGCGCGAGGACGTGCTGAGTGACAGGAAAGGAGAGTGACCCCGTGAAGATCATCGTCGACGCCATGGGCGGCGATTTCGCCCCGCTCGCGCCCGTCAAGGGCGCGCTGATGGCGCAGGAGAAGTACGGCGTGGACATCGTCCTGACCGGAAAAACGGAAGAGATCTTGAAGGCCCTGCAGCAGTGCGGCTGCAAGGAGCTCCCCAAGGGCATGGAGATCGCCAACGCGACCGAGGTGGTCGAGATCTGCGATGATCCGGCGACGGCCTTTAAGCACAAGAAGGATTCGTCCCTCACCGTGGGGCTCAATATGCTGCACGCGGGCGACGCGGACGGCTTTGTCAGCGCGGGCAGCACGGGCGCGCTCCTTGCGGGCGCGACGCTTCTCGTCAAGCGCGTCCGCGGCCTGCGCCGCGCGGCGCTCGCGCCGACCATCCCGACGGCCAAGGGCAAGGCGGTACTCATCGACTGCGGCGCGAACGCCGAGTGCACGGTCGAATACCTGCTGCAATTTGCGTATCTTGGCAGCTACTACGCGCAGAAAGTGCTCGGCGTCGAAAATCCGCGCATCGGTCTTTTGAACATCGGCGCGGAGGAGAGCAAGGGCGACACGCTGCGCCGCGAAACGTATCAGAAGCTCAAGGAAGCGGGCGAGGCGGGGCATCTCAACTTCACCGGCAACATTGAGGCCAAGGAAGCGATGCTCGGTGAGTGCGACGTCATCGTCGCCGACGGCTACAGCGGCAACATCATGCTCAAGAGCATCGAGGGCACGGGCAAGCTTCTTTCCATCAAATTGAAGGAAATGCTGATGCACAGCACCGGCACGAAGCTGGCGGCGCTGCTGCTCAAGGGACAGCTCGGCGATTTCAAGAAAATGCTCGACGCGAACGAGGTCGGCGGTACGGCGCTGCTCGGCATCTCGAAGCCGGTCGTCAAGGCGCACGGCAGCGCGAGTGAGGTCGGCATCTGCAATGCGGTCCGTCAGGCGATGGAGGTCGCGCGCAGCGGTATCATCGACGACATCGCACAAAATATCGACAAGATGCGTATTGAACAGAAGGCAGAATAACGCGAATGCCAAAAAGCGGCAAAATGGGTATTGACAGTACAGTGCCTTTGCCGTATCATTTGGAAGAACCAAAACCGTGAGAGGAAGTATAAGACTTATGAGCCCCGAAGAAATTTTCAAAACGATGCAGAAGCTGATCGTCGAGCAGTTCGCGCTCGACCCCGATGAGGTCACGATGGACAGCTCTTTTGAGGAAGATCTTGGCGCCGACTCCGTGGATCTTGTCGAACTGGTGATGGCCATGGAGGAAGAGTTTGAGCTCGATGAGATCCCCGAGGAGGAGCTCACCTCGCTCAAGACGGTGGGCGACTGCGTGCGCTACCTGAGCACGAAGCTCGGTTAAGAAGAAAAAAGCCGCCCCGCTTTGCGCGGGGCGTCCTTTTATCAGGAGGAAAAACCATGCAGGCCTTGGAAGAAAAGCTGCAATATCATTTCAAAAATCCGGCGCTGCTCGAAGAGGCGCTGCGCCACAGCTCGTATGCCAACGAGCACCGCGGCGCAAACTTTTTCAGCAACGAGCGCCTGGAATTCCTGGGTGACAGCGTGCTCGGCTTTGTGACGGCGGAGTATCTGTTTGCCAAGCATCCTACCGCGCCGGAGGGGGAGCTGACGCGCATCCGCGCGCTGCTCGTGTGCGAGGACAGCCTGCACGAGGTCGCGCAGCGCCTGGAGCTTGGAAAATACTTAAAGCTCGGCAACGGCGAGGAGAGCTGCGGCGGCCGCACGCGTCCGTCTATCCTGGCCGACGCGACCGAGGCGGTGTTTGCCGCGGTGTATCTTGACGGCGGCATCAGCGCGGCCAGCGCGCTCATCCACCGAGTGTTGCTCGATACCGAGCGCGAGGAGGTCGCCGAGGAAAAGCGCCGCGACTATAAGACCATTTTACAGGAATTCGTGCAGCGCACGCCGAACCAGACGCTTTCCTACCGCCTGTTTGGTGAGAGCGGCCCCGACCATGACAAGACGTTCTATTTTGAAGTGCTGCTCAACGGCGGCGCTGTGGGCAAGGGCGCGGGCCGCAGCAAGAAGGAAGCCGAGCAGATGGCCGCAAAAGACGCGCTCGAAAAACTGACGGATCAGCGCTGAAAAGATGATCACCGACTGCTTTGACGATAAGACTGAACCCGTCATCAGCCTGCGGGACTTTTACGGCGAGCAGAAGCACCTTATCGAAACGTGCCTGATCCTGTTTTCGCAGAAGATCTATCAGCATCTGCTGGACACCTTTCCCAGTGAAAAGATCGGCCTGATCGGTGCGTGCAACGGGAATATCCCCATTTACCGCATGAATTACAAGGGAAAGGACATCGCGTTTTACCTCTCGGGCATCGGCTCGGCGATTGCCGCGTCGGAGTGCTATGAGGCGAGCTGGATCGTCGGTGCGTCGAAGTTCGTGATGTTCGGTTCCTGCGGGAGCTTGAATCGGGAGGCGACGAGGGGCAAATTCATCGTCCCGACGGAGAGTTACCGCGGCGAGGGCTGCTCGTACTATTTCGCTGCGCCGTCCGACTACATCACGGTCGAGAACGCGCGGAAGCTCTCGGCCATCTTTACCGAGCTGGGCGTCCCGCACGTGACGGGGCGGGTTTGGACGACGGACGCCATGATCCGCGAGACCGCGGGCCTCGTCGCACAGCGAAGAAGCGAGGGCTGTCTCGCCGTGGAGATGGAGCTCGCCGGTGTGCAGGCGGTGTGCAGTTTTTACGGCTTATCGCTCTATAACTTCCTCGAGGCGGGGGACGTGCTGGAGGAGAGCGGCTACGATGTCGCCAATCTTCGCGGCGCGAACCACGACCTCGGCAAGCTCTATATCGCGCTGGAAACGGCGCTGCGCATCTGAATAGAATCGAAAACGCCATGACGAAAGTCACGGCGTTTCTTTTTTGCTGTTTTTCTTCTTTTCAAAGAGGATCGACAGCCCCGCGTAGAGCAGGAACAGCCCGAACGGCTTGCGGAAGACGCTGCTGTCGACCATTGTCGTCAAAAACGCGGCGGCGAGCGCACAGAGCGTGCCGGTCGGGATGGCCGCGCGCAGGACGGCTTTGTCGAGATATCCGTTTTTGCGATGCGCGAAGAGCGAGATGCCCGCGGTTGGCAGAAAATAGAGCAGGTTGATGGCCTGCGCTGTGCGCTGCTCCACGCCGAAAAAGAGCGTCATGCATAAAAGAAGCAGTGTCCCGCCGCCGACGCCCCAGGACGAGAGGATTCCCGTCAAAAGCCCGCAGAGCGCGGGAAAGAGCCAGTCCGTCACAGAAGGTACCTCACCGCGCCATAGAGCAGAAACAGCGCGAAAATGCGCTTGAGCCATGTGTTCGGCACGTCCTTGAAGAGCCTGCCGCCGATCCATCCGCCTGCAAGCCCGCCGACAAGGTAGGGGAGCGCCTCTCCGAGCGGCAGCGCGCCGCGGAACGCGTACACGAGTACCGACACAAGGCAGAACGGGAAGATGACAGCCACGCAGGTCGCAAGCGCCGTCTTGTCGGAGAGCTTTGCCCACGAGCGCAGCAAAAACGCGAGCGGGATGCCGCCGCCCCCGCCGAATAAGCCGTTCACCGTGCCTGCGAGCGCGCCGCAGACGCGGTATTTGCCCTTTTCCGTCATGCTGTCACCGCCTTTTTGATGCTATGTAGCGGCCGCCTGAGGGGCGGCTGCAAAAATTACTGCTTCTTGAAGCTCTGGCAGTCGGTGCACTGGTCCATGGTGGGGTTGGCCTCGTGCGTACCGACCTGGATGGCGTTCAGACCGCAGTACTGGGCGTCCTTACAGTGGTTGGCGCAGTTGGTCACGGCGCAGCGAATAGAGGTGTTGGGCGTGCAGGAGCAGCCGTTATTGGTATGATCGGTCATAGATTTGTCCTCCCAAAAAAATTGTTTTGGCGTTTGCCGCGCTTAGTTTGCGCGCATTTTTGCCCGCTATGCAAAAGGAAGAACATTCCAATAAAAAACGTCCGGCTGATATTCAGCCGGACGTTTTTTCACTTGTCATTTTAGAAGCTCGTCGATCGCGCGGTAAAGCTCGGAGAGCGTCTCCTCGTCATTTTGCTGGATGGCGGCGGTGACGCAGGTCTCCATGTGGTTGCGCAAAATCTGGCGGCTGGTCGAGCGGATGGCGGACTCCACCGCGGCGAGCTGGATCAGCACCTCGGAGCAGTCACGGTCGTCCTCCACCATCTTTTTGATGGATTCGAGGTGCCCGATGGCGCGCGCAAGGCGGTTGCTGATCTTTTTCGTCTGCTCGACGTCATGGACATGCCCGTGCACATGGGGGTGCCCGTGGCTGTGCTCATGGACGTGTTCGTGCTCGATCATGGCATTCTCCTTTAGAACTTCAGCGCGCCGACGCTTGCTTCCACGGTTCGGATATACGCGCGGTCGATGATCTGCTGGGCGACGGCCTCGAGATATGGCGTGAGGGGCATGTCGTTGTCCATCTCGGGCACCTTGCTGCGGAGCAGGTCGTAGATAGCCTGCGTGCCCTTGGCGCAGCGCTTGTCCTCGTAGCAGTCGAGCGCCTGACCGTCGCAGATGAGCTCGGCGGCGAGGATATACTTGGCGAGGTGCATCGAGTCATAGGCCTTCTTGGCGGCGTTGTAGCCCATGTTGACATAGTCCTCCTGGTTGGCGCAGGTGGTCAGATTGTCGACCACGGCGGGGTGCGCGAGGATATGCAGCTCGCCCTGAAGACCCGCGGAGGCGTACTGGATCATCATGAGACCGTTGTTGAAGTCGGCGTTCTTGTTGAGGAACGCCGGCAGCTCGCTCACCAAGCTGTTGAGCAGGCGGTCGATGCGGCTGTTGCTCATTTTGCACAGATCCGTGATCGCGATGCAGAGGTTGTCGGACGCCATACCGGCATAGGTGCCGTCGGCGTTGCAGCCCATCAGCGCGACCGCGCCGACGTCCTCTTCATCGAAGATGAGCGGGTTGTCGACGGACGAGTTGAGCTCGATGGCGAGCGTCGCCTGCGCGTCCTTGACGGCCTTTTTGACCGGGCCGTGGAGCTGCGGCATGCAGCGGATGGACAGCGCGTCCTGCACGCGGTGGCCACGGCAGCGCTCAAGCATGGGGCTGTCCTTCAAAATGGCGCGGATGTTGGCCGCGGTGTTGATCTGGTCGGGGTGCGGGCGCACGGCCATCAGGCGCTCGTCCATAGCCATCAGCGTACCCTTGAGCACCTCGAGCGTGAAAGAGCCCGCAATGTCTGCCGTCAGGCTGAGCGTCTGCGCGTCATAGATCGCAAGCGACGCGAACGCGGTGACGGACGTGGTGCCGGAGAGCAGGATAAGGCCTTCTTTGGAAGAAAGCACGACGGGCTTGAGTCCCGCGCGCTTGAGCGCCTCTGCGCCGTCAAGCGTTTCGCCCTGATAGGTGGCCCTGCCCTCGCCGATCATCACCCCATGCCGATGTGGCCCTCAAGCGTCAGATAGCCGACAGAGCCATGACCGGGGACGACGGGGCTGATGCCCGCGTTGAGCATGTCGCGGATCAGCGCGAGCGTTTCAAGACGGATGCCCGTGTGGCCGGAGCCGAAGTGGCAGAGCATGACGAACATCATCGCGCGCGTGCACTCCTCGGCGATGGGCTCGCCGACGGCGCAGGTGTGGGCGTAGATGTTGTTGCGCTGGATCGTCTCGCGGTCCTTTTCGGGGATGAACTTCTTCCAGTTGTCACCAAGGCCCGTGGTCAGACCATAGATGGCCTTGCCCTCGTGGCGTGCAGCATCAGCGGCATTTCCATTTCATCCTTTTTCGTGTGGATGATCCCGATGGCATTGCTGACGCTTCTGGCAATCTACCTTGTTTACCTGCGCCGCGTGCCGCGCACAGTCGGTGAGACGGGACGCAGTAAGAAAGAGTGCGTACGCCTGCTCTTGCGGAGCTTGTGGTCGCTGCTGCTGGCAATCGCGGTGCTCATCGTGTTTTCGCTGCCGACGTGGGCCGTCGTGACGGTCGTCGCGGCTGTCAACGCGCTGGTCGAAAAATTCTCTGTGCAGGAGGTGCGCGATGCGGTTGTCAAGGGCTTTGACCTGAAATCGCTGCTCGGTATTACGATGACGTATGTCTTCAAGGACCTTTTGATCCTTGGCGGCGTGATCGATGTGCTGCCGACGTATTTTGAGCATTTACCCATTCCGGCATTTCTGGTGCTTGTGATTCTGTACGCGTTCGGCACGCTGGTCGCGGGCTCAAGCGCCGCGGCAGCGGCCTTTATCCCGCTGGCCTACACCATGATTCCTGACGGCGGCGCATTTCTGCTGGCGCTGCTGATGAACGTCAGCTTCGCCTCGAGCCAGCTGAGTCCCACGCACATCTGCACGGCGATCATCTCAGACTATTTCGGCGTCACATTTTTCGCCACGGTCAAAAAGCTCCTGCCGCTGTTTCTGCTCACCGTCCTCATCGCCTGCAGCTACTACATGCTGCTGACGGCGGTATTCTGAAGAAAACAAACAAGGCCTGTGCCAAGCAGCACAGGCCTTGATCGATTTGCTGTAAAGGGAACTGTAAAGGGAAAATCAAAGGGAAAACAGAGCAAAAAATGCAGACCCTTTCCCCTAAACGGAGATTTCGGGCGATTTTCAGAGAAAACCGGGATTTGAAAAACACAAAAATGCGACTAATTTAATATAAAAAGAAAGGATTCCAAACATTTCTGTTTGAAATCCTAACTTCTGTCAGGCGGCTTCCATTTGGATATTTTTCTAAATCAATCCTTGATAATCGTATCAGTCTTCCAACTCCGCCTCGTGCTTGAGGATCGCACCGGAGGCCGCGTCGATCTCGTAGTCATATTCCATATTGCCGGACTTGAACTCGACTTCGTAGACGAGCGTTCCGTCCTCGTCGTCCAGCTCGATGTCCATGTCATACGCCTTGCTCTCGCTCACGCCCGCATGGTTCAGGGCGATGGACTTCGCCTTGGCGTAGCCGATGTCCTGCACCGTTCCGGACGGCGCGGGCTTTTGACCAGAGGGCTTCGTCGTTTCATTCGATGCGGAAACGGCAGCCAATAAATCTTTCTGCCCGCTGAGCACCTTGCCGGTATAGGCGTCCACCAGATATTCAAACTCGCCCCATGCCGTTTGCAGCTCTACTTCGTAGTGTGCAGGGGATTCGTCGAGTTCGGGATCGACCTCCGCCGTAACAGAATCCAGTGCTGTTGTTCCGGCATACTCCTCCGCAGCGGTACGGGCTGCATCCCTGCCGATCGGCATGGCAGGTGCGCCCGCTTCGGCGAGCTCCTTGAGCTCTTCGACCGAGAGCTTTGCCAGCGCGTCAAACTTCAGCGTGGCGTTGAGTGCAAGCACACGGTTCACCAGCGCCGCCTTTCCGGTGGAAATGCTGTTTTCCCGCGCCTGCTGCGTAAGTCCCGCGTCCTGCGTAAGCGTCTGTGTCAGGACGGACGCCCGCGATTCGCTTGTCTGCAAAACGCCGTCCACGGTGCTGGTCAGCTCACGCTGGAGCTTTTCCGCACGGGCGGTATCCTTGTCCTCCACCGAGATCATGATGGCGGAGGAAATGCTGTCGAGATAGCCGTTTCGCACGAGACTGCCCACGATGGCGTTCACCGCCACGTCGAGCTTTGCGCCCTTGAGGTCGGCACCATTACTCATATCCGCAAGGATAGCTTTCGCGTCCTCGTTGAGCGGGGTGCAGACGAGCACCTTTTCGCTTCGATTCACCTTCAACTCAATGCTCGGGTTCACGTCCAGCGACACCACGGAGGCCACCGCGTTTGCCCGCTGGTAGAACAGCCCTCCGCCGAGCAGCATCACCGCAAGGCAGGCGGCAATGAGTGATGTCCATCTTCTCTTCGTCGTTTTCTTTGTTGTCATGGGAATGACCGTTCCTTTCCGCTCTTCGCAGCGAGAGAGAACGCCGTTCGCATCGTTTGGCGCGGTCTTTTCGACCGCCGCGGCCAGACGTTGTTCCATTTTTTCGTTGGTCATCGGGCGTCATCTCCTTCCAGAAAAATTCGCATCTTTTTCAATGCCCTGTGATATTTCGACAGGACGGTGGGAAGCGGCAGTTCCAGCAGTGCCGCGATCTCCCGGTGCTTCATGCCCGTAACGGCGTGGAGCAGCACGATGCGACGCTCCTCGTCAGCAAGGCCTGCCAGCGCATGCTGCAAAAGGGTTCGCTCGTCGGCGTCCAGGCCGCGCTCCTGCGCGGGAATGGCATTCCATTCCTCCTCGCTGAGCGCGGCATGGCGTTCTTCGCGCCGCAGGCGCATCAGACAGAGGTTGCGGCAGACCGTCAGCAGCCACCCCATCGGCGAGCCGGTGGGGCGGTACTGTGCCGCGCAGTCCCACACCTGCACATAGACGTCCTGCGTGAGGTCCTGCGCGTCCTGCGCGTTTTTGAGGCAGGAAAGCGCTAAGCCGTACACCGCCGCGCGCGTGTGCTGATACAGCGCCGCCAGTGCGTCACGGTCACCGCCGGCAATGTGGATCAGCAACTGCTGCAGCTCGTGCCGATCCTCTGGCGGAGCGTATTCGGTTGTCATCAGCATACTGAGCATGGGCTTCCGTCTCCTGTCATCCATGTAATGCACGGAAAGGACGATTTATTGCACGGGATTTTTTATTTTTATGATTCTGTTTCTTTCGCCTCATCGAACTGCAGCATTCTGTGATCCTCCGCCAACACCTTCATCTGGCTGATGGCGATGGCGTTGAGTTTCGCCAGGCGCTCCGTCTGCGGGATTCCTTCGTTGATGAACACTGCATACAAATCACATAATCCCTGAGATCGGTATAGGTAGACTTGTCCAGTGAAGCAAGAAAGGCTTGCAGCTTGTCCACGGGAAGAGGCTTGATGTTTCCATCGTCCCGCCGCTTATGGAGCTTATGAACCTTGATGGGATTCTTCTCAATAAGCTCCTGCTCAAGCGCCCAATTCAGAAATGCGTTGATGTTCTGGAACGGTTTATTATAGCGGGCAGGGGAGGTGTCGGGGATTTCGGCAAAAAATGTCGGCACATCGCTTTCAAGCAGGGGATAGTCTAAGCTGTTGTGGCTGTCGGCTAAGAACCGAGCGAGGCAATTTCGGTAGTCCTTCATCGTTTCTTCGCCTGCGTGCTGTGATTCCTTGACCAGTAGAAATTTTTGCATCGCGGTTTCCAAATCCATCGATTTCGGCTTCATTTTGACCATTCTCATAGCATCCTCCAAAGAGCAGACCCTTTCCCCTAAACGGAGATTTCGGACAATTTTCAGAGAAAGCCGGGATTTGAAAAACACAAAAATGCGACCAATTTAATATAAAAAGAAAGGATTCCGAACATTTCTGTTTGAAATCCTAACTTCTGGAGGTGACACCCAGATTTGAACTGGGGAATGAGGGTTTTGCAGACCCTTGCCT
>OGII01001595.1_pt1 | contig 15392 bp, 12 predicted proteins | sample 1571701 | NCBI WGS metagenome assembly OGII01 (sample SAMEA2581950, study PRJEB24529) | metagenome | biome: Human gut stool | place: China | collected 2011
AAACGTCTTTAGTCTTTTACTATTGGCAATGTTACATATATCCTTATTTCTGTATTTTTGTCTTTTATATTCCAGTCTTTTATATTTCAATTCTTTATATTTCCGTTTCCTGTATTTCGTTTTTTATTTTATTCTTATATTTTATTCGTATATTGAGTGACAAAGCATTACGACAACAGCTTCAACAGTTCCTCCCTGCTCAAAGAAGTCAACGAGAGCGTCTCGCCCTCAATGACCTGACGTGCGAGATCCTGTTTCTGCTCCTGAAGTTTGAGGATGCTCTCCTCAATCGTATCCTTCATAATCAGCTTGAATACCGATACCTGTTTCTCCTGCCCGATTCGATGTGTGCGGTCGGTCGCCTGATTCTGGGCTGCGACATTCCACCACGGATCGTAGTGGATTACGATGTCTGCCGAAGTCAGGTTCAGTCCCGTGCCACCTGCCTTCAATGAGATCAGGAAAATCGGCACCTCATCGCTCTGGAATGCACCAGCAAGTCGAATTCGCTCTTCCTTCGGGGTAGACCCCGTCAACATATGATAGGAAATTCCCTCCTTCGTCAGGCGCATCGCGATTCGCTCTAACATCGAAGTAAACTGGGAGAACAAAAGGATCTTGTGACCTCCCGCAATTCCTCCCTGAATCAGTTCGACACAGGTATCGAGCTTTGCGGACGCTCCGCGGTAATTCGTATAGCAGAGTGCCGGGTCGCAACAAATCTGGCGCAGTCTCGTGAGTCCCGCCAAAATCTGAATCCGGTTCTCCCCGATTCCGCCGTCCATATTTTGAATTTCTTCCTTCAACTGCATTGCCGAAGCGCGATAGAGATCCTGCTGGGTCGCCTCCGCCTGCGAGTAGACCACAGTCTCGAGCTTCTCCGGAAGCTCCTTGAGGACATCCTGTTTCATTCGACGCAGGATAAACGGTCCGGTCAGCCTTCTCAAATCTTCCAGTGCCCGTCGATCACCGTCGCGCACGATCGGAAGCTCAAATTTCTTCTTAAATCCTGAGTAGGTGTGCAAAAATCCCGGCATCAGATATTCAAAAATGCTCCAAAGCTCACTCAGTCGGTTCTCAATCGGCGTTCCGGTCAGCGCAAACCTTGTCTGAGACTGGATCATCTTGACTGCCTTTGCACCCTGGGTCGCCGGATTCTTGATGTACTGTGCCTCATCTAGAATCTGGAATCGGAACTTCCGATCCTGATACCACATCACATCCCTCTTCAACAGATCGTAGGAGGTGATCAGGACACCTGGTCCTACTTCCTTGAGCACAGCCTCACGCTCTCCTGCGTTTCCTGCGACGGTCTGAACCGGAAGAGCCGGTGCGAATCGCCGAATCTCCTGCTCCCAGTTGTAGACAAGAGATGCCGGGCAGACAATCAGAAACGCAGAATCAGGATTTCTCTGTGTCTCATCGAGCAGGAGTGTGATCACCTGAATCGTCTTTCCAAGACCCATGTCGTCTGCAAGAATTCCGCCAAAGCTCCACGCATCAAGCGTTCTCATCCAACGATATCCCGTCTTCTGATATTCTCTGAGCACCGGACGAAGCGTCTCCGGAATCTCATAGTCACTGTCCTCCACCGACTTCATCCCGCGCACAAGCGCCTTGAACAAATTATCGCGGTAAAACGTGATTCCGCTTCCTTCCTTGAGCACACTGTTAAGATACAGAGCGCGAAACGCGGGCACGCGAATCTTCCCTTCCGCAAGCCCATCGACAAGGCGGGCAACCGTGACCATTCCGCCGGCATCGAGGCGCAGAAATTCTCCACTCTTCAAGCGATAATATGGTTTTTTCGGATCATAACCCGCAAGAATCTTCTGAAACTGTTCCGGCGTCATTCCATCTGCCTCGACATCGAGATTGAGCCAGCCCTCCTGTGCCTGGACACGGACTTCAACGGAAGGTGGCGGAAGCACACGGATCTTCTTCGCCGAATCGGACATATAGACCTCACCGAGCACCATGAACTCTTTCATGCCCTCATTCAAAAGCCGATACATCGCATCGTCATCGTTGCGAATCAATAATGTCTGGCTCTGCTCATCCTGATATTTAAAATAGCGCGTGATGACCTGACTGATCCGGAATTCTCCCGGAACATCCCTGCACACCGTTCTCGGAACCTTGTCGTCCTCAATCGGCTGGAACGAGAAATCTCCATAAGAAAGCACCGGCTTCATCGTCAGCACTCCCGACGCCGGACTGTCAAACGAGAACGAGGCGCGAAGTTCCTGTGGGCGATAGCTCTCAAGATCGATATCCTTGACATCCATCTGCGTGTATGGAAGAATCTTTTTTAACACTCGCTCATAAAAAAGAGGCATATCCCGATCCTGAATCTCCATCGTGTGACTGCGCCTGTCCTTGAGCATCTGGGAAAGAAAAATGTCCATCTGTGCCGAGACAACCGGTTCCATGCACATCAGATGCAGACCGATTCCGACATACCAGCGCGTCTCACCCGAAAATCCATAGATGTTCTCGTCCACATGGATCTTCACACCGTCACGTCCTGCGCGCTCTATCTGAACCGGTATCGGAATCAGCTCTTCTCTGACCTTCATCTGCATGCTGTTTCCCTGAAGATCCTCAACCTCCAGCTCTCGCCCCTCCATCAGCTTGAAGAAGCGGTCACGATTGCCCCTGCTCAAATTCAGCTCCCGAAGTTCTTTGACTGTCACAAAAGAGCTTTTCCGAAACTGCTCAAAATGCTCCTGATAGACATTGACAAGCTCCATCAAAAAAGCACAGAGCGGTCTGTCCTCCTCGACAAACGAGTCGAGGCTGTGGTGGAAACTCAGCGTCTTTCCATAAGAAATCTGGGTTCCGCTCTCAACCGCATGGACAAACTCCGCGAGATCTTTGACAACATACGTCCGATCCCGCCCGATCTTAAATTCGAGACTTGTTCCCCCGTCTCTCTTCAAAATCAGTCTCGGAATCAGGCAAATTCCGCGCACTTCTCCCTCCTGCACAATCTGGGCAACCTCACGGTTTGTGTATTCCCGAATCATTGTGCGAATCTCCTGGGAGGTCATGACCGGTCTTCCATTCTTGATCACCTGTTCTTTCTGCCAGGCCTCCCAGACAAACTTTTCATGCTCACACATTACATATTTTTTCAAACCAGTCTTTACACAAGAACAAGAGTAGCCATTCAGCTGACTACCCTTGACAAAAAGACTTATTTCATAATGATTGCCCGCGTCTTCTACCGACGCCTGAACCCCAAGTTCTCCTTTCCAGAAAGTGCTGGTTTTCATTTCGGTAATTTTCATACGGTTTTCCTTCCGGACGATCCGGACCAGATCGTCTCGGTCTATCCTTTCACAGGCTGTATGTTATCGGAACTGTCTCCCATCCGAAAAGCCTTTAAATCCCCCTCTCTAAAGCGATTTAAAGCGAGGAAGGCATCCGCTCTAAGTTTATCCTTGCATTTCCTTTTATTGTACTTGATTCCCGACCATTTTTCAATACCGAAACGCTTCCTCTGTCCACTTCCCGCAAAAATCTCCAATTGTCATTGCCATTACCGCATCTTGTTTTCTTTTAAATAGCAGGATACCTCATACGGCCAGTCTGTCTGAAGAATCTGTACGCCACGGCGAACCAGCTCTTTCCAGCCCTTGTCTCCGCCATAGCGCAGAGACAGAAGATCGTCATATCCTGCACCGTAGACAAGGCGTTTTGCCAGACTTAAGGAGTTGCACCAGATCTTGATCTGATGATCTTTCAGCCACTGAAAACTCTCTTCTGAGAAAATCGGCTCATCCACAGCGTGAGGCAGAATCTCAACCGCCGGAACAGATGCGCACTCGTCCAGCTCTAATAGCTTCGGGAAGAGCTTCGGATCTCCGCACATCGGAATGAAGATGCAATCGCTGTGTGTCTTTGCCCACTTCATCGGCTCCTCATCCTTGAGATAGAACTTGAAGATCGCCTGATCGACCATCTCCTTCTCGCACAGAAGCTCGTAAACCTTATCCCAGCAGTCCCAGCACTTGTCGAGAACGAGAATTGTCTTGTCCTTCAGCCTGTCAAGAATCTCATCAAATGTCTCGATTCCCTCCACGCAGATCTCTCCGACGTAGTTGTAAACCGGCATCGCTTTCAGCTCTTCCAAGGTGTAATCACCGATCTTTCCGTCGTTGTGGAACAGACGATTCATATCATTGTCATGATGACCGACGATTCGTCCGTCCTTCGTCTCTTCCAGATCCATCTCTACCATGTCAGCGCCCTCTCCGATCGCAGTCAGAAAGGCGAGAGAGGTATTCTCCATCACACTCGAAGAAAATTTTCCACGATGCGAAGCGATCAGAACGTCATGATTCTCCACATCGTATAATTTTTTCATTGTCTCCTGATATGCCTTTGTCTCCATCATCTTCACCTCAGCGTTTTTATCGTACCCTTTCTGTTTCTTTTCTCTCAACTCCTATGACTGCCCGCTGATCGCCTATCGTCTCATCAAGCAGGCAATCCGTTACTTCGTTCTAGTCCGCTTTCATTAACATTAAGCAGTCATACTTACTTCACAGCACTGTCCATAGCACCCTTTACGAAGTACTTCTGTAAGAAGATGTATGCCATTACCGGAGGAAGCACTACGATGAATGCTGCCGCTGCTGCCGCACCCAGATCCTGTTTGGAATCCGTAAAGAAGGTGCTGATTGCCAGCGTGATCGTCCGCATTGCCGGTTTCTGCAAGAAATACAGCTGGAACTGATAGTCATTCCAGATTCCAACACCGTTCAGGATGATAACGCTGACGGTCGTGGATTTCAGACACGGAAGGATGACATAGAAGAAGGACTGCATCATGCTACATCCATCGATCATTGCCGCCTCATCGAGATCCTTCGGAATGCTCTTGATAAAGTTGCTGTACATGTAAATTGCCATCGGAAGATGAAAGGTTGCAGATACAATCACGATGCCCCAGAGATGGTTGATTCCCTTTAAGGATACCATTTCCTTATACAGAGGAACCAGAATACTTAACTGAGGTACCATCATAACTCCAACAATCAAAGTCAGGATGATGCGGTTTCTTCTGCTCGTCTTTCTTGCGAGCGGATAAGCTGCCATTGCTCCCGCTACCACGATGATGATAACCGAAAGGAAGGCAATGATCCAGGTATTCCACATGGCAGAGAGAAGATTTCCGTGTTCAATCGCAGTCGGATAGTTCTGGAAGTACGGATGCAGTGCCGGCATCCATCTCGAAGAACGATCTGACAGCTCCTTTAAGGACATGTTGACCATAATGTAAAACGGTGTGATGTGAAGCGCAATGATCAAAAGCGCTACCAGCGTCTGGAGCCATGTTCTGTCTTTCTTTTTCATTAGCTAAGCCCCTCCACTTTCTTCTCAAGAAAACGACGCACGATCGTTCCGATAATCATGATGATAACAAACAGGCAAAGTCCAACGGCTGCGGAATATCCTGCATTCTGATTCTGGAAGTACAGGTAGTTAATCAAGGTGGAGAGGGAGTGGGAAGAATATCCCGGACCACCGGAGGTCGTTGAAAGGATGATGCCGAACAGCTTCAGTCCACCGATCAGGTTGAGGACAACGCTCGTTGTGATTGCCGGAAGAAGGAGTGGTAATGTGATGTAGCGAAGTCTCTGAAGATAACCGGCGCCGTCAATCTCGGCTGCCTCCTCGTAAGATTCCGGAATGCCCTGAAGTCCTGCGATCATGATGATCATCGTCTTTCCTACGAACTGCAATGCATTGATGACTACGATGATCCATACAGCACGCTTGCCGTCTGCCATCCAGTCAACCGGTGCTTTTCCGAACAGCATCACGATATCGTTGATGGCACCGTGATTGTACTGTACAAGGAAGTAGGAAATATAACCCATGATCAGCGAAGCAATCATCGCCGGCAGATAGACAATTACGCGGGTAAGCGTCTGTCCGTGAAATCTCTTTTGCAGAAGTAAGGCATACGCTACTCCAACAATTGTCTGAATCGTTGTACTTCCGACACCGTAGAAGAAGGTATTCTTCAACGCGGTATAGAACATCTTGTCCTTAAACATCTTGACATAGTTTGCAAATCCCACATACTTGTATGTAGAAGAGTATCCGTTCCAGTTCGTAAAGGAAATCTGGATTCCGGAAAGCAGCGGGTATACGACAAACACTGTCAGCAATACCAGCGCCGGCAGATATAAGACATCGATGGATACTGATCTTGTCTGCTTCTGCTTCATTGATTTCACGCTCCTTCATGTTGAGAACAAGGTTCCGTCTCCAGCGTTTCTGGAAGCGGAACCCGCCCATTTCTGCTTTTTATGCAGTCTCTTTCATCTAATCCCTTATCTGGTCCCTTATTCAGTCCTGTTTTCAGTCACTCATTCCGTCCGCAAAGATGTCTGTTTTCGTTTTTATTCTGCGCAATTTCTGTGCATTCTCATCTTTGTTAATTCTCTTTGTTAATTTTCTTTGTTAGTTCTGTTCGCGAAGCGTATTGTAGTCGGTCTCCATGGTCTTTACGCTCTCTTCTACGCTCATCTCGCCGCCCATCAGTGCAGAACCGATGGTACGCATGGTACTCCACATTCCACTCGGCAGATATACACGGTCGAAGGTCGGGCTGATCTTAATATCCGCATACTTCTTGTAGTCCTCTGCTACTGCACCAAGATCCGGATCTACGCCTTTCAGAGCGGAGCGCTTACCACTGGACTCACAAACTTTCTTTACGTTCTCCGGCTTTGCCAGATATTTCAGAACTTCCAGGCAGAGCTCCTCGTGCTTCGTATCTTTCCAAACACCGTAAGCCTCACGCTCACCACCTGCAAATACATTCTCCTGAGACTCATCAACAGTCGGGATCGGAGCCATGCCGTACTGAGCATCCGGGTTCAGCTCGGAAGCCTGACGGATCAGATCCATGTTGGATGTGATCAGAAACAGAACATTGTTCTCGGACATACGCGGTGCAATATCAACGGTATCACAGGTTACGCAGTCCTCATTCAGATATCCGGACTCCTTTAAGTCTACGAGTAACTGGGAAAGCGGTGTCCAGTTATTCCAGTCAAAGGAACCATCAAGAAGCTGAGAAGTGTAATCCTGATCGTTTCTTACTTCCAGATAAGTCTGAGCTGCGATATCAAGCAGGGATGCCGGCTGTCTGCTGTCCTTACCTGCGATGAATACGCCGGTGTAGCCTTTCTCTTTGCCCTTCTCACAGATGTCCTTGAGCTCATCCCAAGTCTTCGGAATGTCCACGCCAAGCTCGGTCAGCAGTTTCTTGTTGTAAAGCAGACCACCCTGATCCATGTTTAACGGAAGAACAAAGACCTGTCCGTCTGCATTCTGAACGTTCTCCAAGAAGGACGGCTCAATCTCGGAGAACCAAGGCTGATCGTTCAACGGACGCAGATACTCGCTGTAACGAACAACGCTCCAGCCGTGGGTTGCGAAGATATCCGGCAGATCGTTGGAAGCCATGCGGGCTTTCATCAACTGCTCATAATCAGAGCCCTGAGTGGTGTAGCTGATCTTGACGCCCGGATTCTCCTGCATGAACTGCTCAAGAATCTCATTGACTGCATTGTAAGTCTGTTCATTCGCATTGGTTACGATCTCGATCTCGCCCTCGAGATTCTTGCTCTCTTCCTTGCTCTCTGCAGTGTCAGCCTTCTCTGCCTCGGCTGATGTCTCAGTCTTTGATGCCTCTGCTGCCGGTGCATCACTTGATGATGATCCGGAACATCCTGCAAGTCCTGCTGCTACGATCGCTGCGGTACCGATTGCGAGCCAGCTTTTCACGCTCTTTCTCATAAACTTACTCCTCCTAATTATGATGTCGTATCGTGACTGTGGAAAACAGCCACAACGTTTTCTGATGACTCTATTATAGAATTGTTTTTTCTTTTGATGGTGTCAATTTTTTACGATTTCATTGTACTTTCTTCCGGTTTCTTATGAAATATTGTAAATTTTATGTAAGGACAGTATAATGAATCTAGCATTTTAAACAATGCTTTCATTGAAATTCGCTTAAATTCGATCTGATTTGATGTAAAATTAACAAAACCTTGATTTTTATTTAACTTGAAAAGGATTTGAAAGAAATTTAAAACGGATTTATATTGAATACCTTGAATTTAATATTTTGAAGGAGAATCATCATTTATGCATACACACCGCTCATTTTCTTTTCAACTTCAAAAGAGCTTTTTAATCAGTGCGTTTTTCCCATTTATCCTTGTCGCATCTTTCATCGCAGCGATCTATTCCTCAATGTACCACCGCGATGTCCAGACGCTTCTCGATTCCACAGCACACTCGATGGTCAGCAACATTCGCACCTATATGAATGAGCTGAACCAGCTGACGCTTCAACCCTACTACACCCAAAAGGTTTACTACTATTTAAAAGAAAAATCTGTCGGCGGTGGAAGACAAAACCGTTTAAATGAACTTGACGTTCAGCGTGAACTCGACGAAAATATGACGTATCTGCGTCTGAGCCGTCAGGATATTGACGGAATCTACATCATGTCCGGTCACAACTGCCTGTACTATACGGTCTCCTCGCCCGATCACAAATCGATTGTGACTCCATTTGCGTACTCGACAGAGAATTGGTACCGCCGTGCCCTCCTGGCAGATGGAAATGCCGTCACGATCGGCCCCCATATCCCGGCTTATATCCGTCCCACCGGAACCCCGGTCGTCTCAGTCGCGCGCGCGATCCTCTCACTCTACCCGAGATACCCTCTCTGCGTGATGAAAATCGACGTCAACACCTCGATGTTCGAGCGAATCTTTCGCGATTTCGCCCTCCACGTTGACGCAACGATCCTGATCCGGGACGAGAATGGGCGCGTTGTATATGCCAATGCCCCTCTCGATGAGAAGAAACAGACGATCCTCTCCCGCGCCTCAAACGGTCAGACGATCTCGATGAAAGGGGAGACCTACCAGATTCACGCCTACCCAATCAATGGTTACCCGTGGAATATCTGCATCGCCCTCTCAGGACGAGAGCTGAGCGCGCGCATCCGCACGATCTATCTGAGTACCCTCTTTCTCTATCTGATCGGAATGGCAATGGCGACACTCTCTCACTCGGTGACCTCGAGAAAGATGGTTCACGCAGTCAACGCGATGAGGCAGGTCTTTGACGGCATCCAGAATCAGAATTTCAGCAAGCGCTACAACTACATCTCCCACACGGAACTTGACGATCTCGGAGACCAGCTCAACTACACATCCGAGAAACTTGAGCAGACAATCCGTCAGGAGTACATCCTGAAAATCAAACAGAAGGACAGCGAATTTAAGGCACTTCAAGCGCAGATTCAGCCCCATTTTCTGTTCAACACGCTCAACAACATGATCGCGTTAAACCAGATCGGAGATCAAAAAACGCTTGAGGATTCCCTCTATGAACTCTCGGGAATGCTCCGCTACATCTTAAAAGCGCCGTCAATCATCCTGCTCTCTCAGGAACTCCAGTTTGTACAGGATTACTGTGCGCTCCAGAAGCTTCGCTTCAACGACCGCTTAAACTGCGAGTTTGACTTAAACATCCATCAGGAAGACTGGAAGATCCCGAAACTCTTGCTCCAGCCGATCGTCGAGAACTCGATCCGCCATGGCGTAGAGCCGTGCACCCACCCGTGTACGATTCACATCACTGCGGAGGAGATCGATGGCGACGAGGAGAGCCTGCTCATCACCATCTCCGACGACGGCACCGGATATGACATGAAACAGTATGACACCGATCAGACAAGCGGAGAAGGCGGAATCGGAATCCGAAATGTTAAAGAGCGCCTTCTCTCCTTCTCACCGGAAAGCACGATGGAAATTGAAAGTTCCATCGGAAACGGAACAATAACCCGAATTCGACTCAAAAAAACACCGGAGGTTGCACAACCATGAAAATCTTAATTGCAGATGATGAATCTCTTGTTCGCCAGTCCATCCGACTCTTTCTTCTCGATCTCGGTATTCAGCCCGAAGATCTCACGGAAGCTGCGAATGGACTCACGCTCTCAGAGGCATTACAAAATAACTATTTTGATCTCGCCCTCGTCGACATCCAGATGCCGTATATGAACGGGCTTGAGGCAATCCGTGATGCGCAGGCAAGTGCCCCTGATACCCTCTTCTATATCCTAACAGGATTTGACGATTTCTCCTACGCGAGAGAAGCGCTTCGACTCCATGTCAAGGATTATCTCTTAAAACCGATCCGCCGAACCGAACTTGAGGGAATTCTCGAGGAGGTCATCTCCCAGGTTGAACAGAGAAAGGCAAGCCAGATCCGCGACTTAAAGCTCTGCATTGCCTCGCTGTTCTCCGACGGAGGCTCAGGCGATTCCGGAGTCACGCTTCCGATTCCCTGCCATCCGCTCTTAATCACGGCTGACCAGCCCGGAACTGTCCTCTCCGGCTCCCGCTTTTCTGAGGAGGCCGACGACCACATGATCCTGATTCCACACCGCAAAGCCGACCGGCTGTTTCTGTTCTTATTTGAGACTCCGGAATACCCGAATATCTATGCAGACTTTGTTCAGGAATTTACAAAACGTTACGGAAGCACGCACACGATCATTGAGGGAAAGACGTTCTCCGACACCTCGCTCTGGCAGTCTGAACACCAGCGTATGACAACGCTCGCGTCCTGTCGGTTTCTGTTTGGAAGCAGTCGCTTCTACAAAAATACGACAACAGCACCGGAGCTTTCCAACTTTGCAACAGAGATCTGTACTCAGTGCCAGAACAGCCTAAACGCCTACACCAACGGAGACTATGCCGGCTTCTCGCTCGCCAGTGAATTTCTCACCCGCGAATTTCCGCGCCTGAATCAGGAATCCCCCGCGAATGCGACTCACCTGCTGTCATTTCTCGAGCGCGCCTACGGCATTGATCCGTCCGCCCCGCTCTCCGGACAGTTCTCACATCTGGCATCGACGATGATCCAGAACACCTCGAGCGACTTCCGTTACGACGAGATCATCCGTTACCTTGAACAGCACTATCAGGAGGACTTGAGTCTCTCCTCAGTCGCTGACCGCTTCTGCCTCTCGCCCGGATATTTCTCAACGATCTTCAAGAAAAAGGCGGGACACAATTTCGTTCACTACCTGACTTATCTTCGGATTCGTGAGGCAAAACGACTGTTGATCGAAACTAAGATGACAATCAGTGAGATTGCGACTGCGGTCGGATACAGCTCCGCAAGTTTCTTCATCCGCTCGTTCAAAAAGACTGAGGACGTTTCCCCGTCTGAATACAGAAAAAGCAAGCATGCGTGATCTCATGCATGCCTGCTCTTTTATTTTCCAGATTTCAGCTCTTACTCTTCTCTTCGTGTTTGTTCTGTTCTGTTTTGCTTTATTTCGCTCTGTTTTTGTTCTGTCTCTTTTTATTTATCTGGTTTCTCTTCTGTTTCTCGTATTTTTTAATGCTGTTCTTTTCTTCTGACTGCGGAAACCATCGGAAGTCCGGTGTCGTAGTCGAGCTGTCTCGGCTCGTACATCTCCTCTTCCTCTTTCTGGCGGGTATATCCGCCATTTGCCCAGGTCGGCTCATAACCGTTTCTCCACGGTCTGACTGCCCACTGGTATCCGCGATACATATCTCTCGTCTCATCCATCTCTTTCAAGATCTGATCGTGCATTTCATCGCGGATCGTCGCATAGCGCTCATCATCGATCAGGTTATGAACCTCGCACGGGTCTTCCTTCGTGTCGTAGAACTCATCCTTGTCCATCAGATGAAGAGCCAGCTTGTAGCGCTCTGTCACCGCTGCACGCATCATCTGGAGTCCGCCGAAGCCATCGTGGTCGACCTCATATCGCGTAAACTCTGTGAAGACGACATCGTTGATCTTCTTTGTTGTGTCATAAATCTGCGGAAGCATGCTCTTGCCTGCAAGGCATTTCGGGATCTTCAGACCAAAATAATCCATGATCGTCGGTGCCAGATCGATGTGGGATGCCGGAGCGCCCACAATCTTGCCCTTCTCTCCTCCGCGGATGATCAACGGAATATTTGCAACCTCACGGTAGATCGCGGCATTCTTCTGGTTCAGATGGTGAGAACCGAGCATATCGCCATGATCGGAGGTGTAGATGACGAGCGCATCCGGCATCTTCTCATCGATGACCTTTAAGACTCTTCCGATCTCATAATCAGCAAACGAATTACATCCCAAGAACAGAGATCTCTTCTCTGTCGGTGTCCGCAGTTCCCATGATGTCGCATGGAGGTTCTTTCCCGCCCAGAGTTTCTGCATCAGCGGTTTGTCCTCAAGATCATCGTGGAATCCCTCATTGTCATCAAACGAGAAGTTCTCATACATCCGGTTAAACGGTGCCGGACACAGCGACGGTCCATGCGGCTCATCATAGGAAACCGTCAGGAAGAAATCCTCGTCTCCATACTCCTCAAGGAAACGGATTGCACGGTCGGAACACCGATGTGCATAGGTGAAACCCTCGCTCATCTCCGGGCTGTACGCCGTCGCACGCTTTCTCGATTTTACACGCTCCTCCTCCGTCAGTTCCTCAAGATAGCATCGCATATCATACCAGTAGTCCGGGTCCCAGCCCTCCGGGCACTTTCCATATCCAAAATAGTCTCCGCCGTCGAGATGCCACTTTCCGATATAACCGCAGTGTACATCCTGATCTGTCAGACGCTGACCGATCGTCTTCACACCCTCACCGAGAGGCATACTGTTCGTCGACACTCCATTGCTGTGCGGGAAAAGTCCGGTGAAAATCGCACCTCGCGCCGGACCACAGACCGGCTGACAGGAATACGCATTCTCATAGCGAATTCCGCCCTCTGCCAAATGGTCGAGATTTGGAGTCTTCATCCGACTGTCCCCGTAACAGCCAAGCATATCCTTTCGTGTCGTGTCCGTCATAAAGAGAATGACCTGTCTCTTTCCGCTCATCTTGTGTCCTCCTTAATTCTATCTGGTTATATAATCTATAAATTTTGAAATGTTTGTATAATTTCTTCTATTTTTTCGTATATCTAAATGGTTTATATTTGATATAATTATAAGAACAAATGAAAGCAGACTCCATGTTTTTTTACGCTCACTATATGGACAATTCTGCTTTTTGGGAGGAAGAAATATGATTGATAACGCAGGATATCTCTATCCTGAAAAGAGGGACAAAGGACGGGAAGATCTCCGTGTTCCGATCGCCATAAACTGTTGTGGTTCCAAGCGTTTTTTCACCCGAGATTACCTTCGCAGAAGGCCTGACGGGCGTTTGGATTATCAGCTTCTCTATGTTTACCGTGGTACCGGACATTATCTGTTTTCGGACGGATGGAAGGCGATGGAGGCCGGATCTCTGATTCTCTACCGCCCCGGCGAACCTCAAGGATACTGTTATTACGCGGAGGAGACACCGGAAATCTACTGGATTCATTTTACCGGGTCGGAGGTTGAGTCCGAGCTTGCACACTACCAGATTCGGACAGGCATGATCGGCAAATCCCCGGAACTGAGGAATTTCTTTGACGAGATCATTTCCGAACTTCAGCTGAAAAACCTACATTTTTCAGATTTTATCAACTGTGATTTCAAGCGACTCCTCGTGCTAATTGCACGCACGAGAAATCACTACCTCTGTCCGTCCCACAACAACTTTTCCGTGAACCGTCTGATTCTCCACCTGAATCGAACTTACATGGAACCCTGGACAATCCGCTCGATGGCAGATTTTTGCAACATCAGCCCCGATTACCTCGCCCACCTGTTTAAGGACAACACAAACGTCTCTCCGATGCGCTATTTAAACCAGATCCGCGTCGAAAAGGCAGAGGAACTGCTCTCGGTCACCGACTTGCAGATTCAGGAGATTGCAACACTCGTCGGCTATCCGGACTCCCTCTATTTCAGCCGGACGTTCAAAAAATTAATCGGAGAGGCCCCTTTGGCTTACCGAAAACAACACCGGGAACGCAATTCCACGGATTTTTCCGCTCAGAAACTTCCTGACCGTGTACAAGAGCCTTCCCTTTCCTGAGGAAAAGTCTGGTCATTTTAAGGATTTTGTTTTATCATAGCATTAGCCTACAAATTAGAATCTAAAAAAGTTAGAAAACGAATACGGAATGTAGATTTTCAACGAACTATAACCACTGAAAGGATTCTGTTTATGAACATCACCTATATTCATCACAGCGGTTACCTGCTTGAGAGTGAACATGCTATCTTCCTCTTTGACTTTGTGGAAGGAACTCTTCCGGCACTTGATCCGAAAAAAGAGCTGTTTGTCTTCGTAAGTCACCGCCATGCTGATCATTTCAGCCCAAGGATCTTTGATCTTCCGGCTTCTCATGCAAAGACCCGTTTTATTCTCTCCCATGACATTCGACCGAACAAGGTGCCGGAATCTGTGAGAGAGCTCGTCTCATTTATGAAACCGCATGAGGTTTTGGAGCTTCCACTCCTTGATAAGAAACTGTTTTCACTTCGCATCACAACATTTAAGTCCACTGATGAGGGTGTCGCCTTTATTCTCGAAGTGCGAGATCCACTGTATCCTGACAACCCAAAAGCGATCGTCGATCCGCACTCTCCGACCGTCATTTATCATGCCGGGGACTTAAATGACTGGCGCTGGAACGGAGAACCACTTGCATGGAACAACAACATGAGCGCCAATTATAAGCGGGAAGATCTCTTTTATCTTGGAGTGGATGAGTTCATGCAGATCGTCGGTGCAAATTGGATCTTCCCGATGCATTTCTGGGAAGACTTTTCTGTGATTTCCAGGCTGAAAGCCCTTCCGTGCAGTGCCCCTTACCGCGCATGTATCGTGGACCTCGAAAAAAAGGACTACAACTTATAAACCGGATAAGGCAGATAAAACGGAAGTCAACCAGCTTTCCCGACGGATCGAGGAGGAAGGCTTGTCGCCGGAATCTCCGGTGCCTGCTTTGGTCTGATGTTTAGCGGAAATGCGCGAGATTTTCTCTGCTCTTTGGCGTTCCGTCCCGGTATTATCCCTGCTGTATTTGAGATTCCACAGAAGGTTTTCCAGTTGGGGACAAAAGAAACACGTAAACGATAAGAGAATAAACGATAAAAGAAAAGAGGATTTATTTCCATGCGCATTTTAATTGTCGAAGACGAACATGCTCTTGCTGAGACCCTCGCTGACTTAATCAGTGGCCCCGGCGGTGATCGCTCTTCAAACGCTGATATTGCCGAAAATGGACTTGATGGTCTTGAACTCATCCGAAGCGGAATTTACGATGCCGTGATTCTCGACGTTATGCTCCCGGGGATAAATGGCTTTGATATTGTGAACTACTCGGTCATTGAATGGCCGAGCATCTGAAAATGCAAAACCAATCAA
>OGII01001599.1_pt1 | contig 15357 bp, 13 predicted proteins | sample 1571701 | NCBI WGS metagenome assembly OGII01 (sample SAMEA2581950, study PRJEB24529) | metagenome | biome: Human gut stool | place: China | collected 2011
CCAGAACCCGATGATGGAGGGCAAGCCCCAGCCGTCCAGCGGGTGGCTGTTCAACTCCATCGCCAACAAACACGCCGATGCGATGGACAACTACCCGGCCCCGAACGTGCTGCCCCGCGCGGCAGACGACGAACAGACCGCGCGGGTGCTTTCCAGCATCCTGCCGGTGGTGCTGGAACAGGCCGATTACGAGCAGGTGTACAGCGACACCTGGTGGCGCAAGCTCAAGCAGGGTACCGGCGTCAAGGGCATCTTCTGGGACCCGGAAGCGCACGGCGGCCTGGGCGAGATCGCCATCCGGCCCATGAATCTGCTCATGCTCTACTGGGAGCCGGGCGTGGAGGATATCCAGACATCGCCGAACTTTTTCTCGCTGCGGATGGAGAACACCAGACAGCTGGAGACCCGCTGGCCCCAGCTCAAGGGCCACAGCGCCAGTGTGCTGGATGTGCCCCGGTTCCTCCACGACGGCGGGCTGGACACCACCGAAAAGAGCGTCGTGGTGGATTGGTACTACAAAAAGCCGGACGCCGAGGGCCGGGTGCTGCTGCACTACTGCAAGTTCTGCAACGGGGTGGTGCTCTACGCCAGTGAGAACGACCCGGCGCTGGCCGGGCGCGGATTCTATGACCACGGCAAGTATCCGTTCGTGTTCGACCCGCTGTTCATGGAGGAGGACAGCCCGGCGGGCTTCGGATATATTGATGTGATGAAGGAGTGCCAGACCGCCATCGACCGGATGAACCATGCGATGGATGAGAACGTCCTGCTCGCTTCGAAGCAGCGGTATGTGCTGAGCGACACGGCCGGTGTGAACGAAGAAGAACTGGCAGACCTCTCGCGGGATATCGTCCATGTAGTGGGGCGGCTGGGCGACGACAGTTTCCGCCCCTTGCAGACGGCGGGCCTGCAGGGCAACAGCCTGAGCTACCGCAACAGCCGCATCGAGGAGCTGAAGGAGATCTCCGGCAACCGCGATATGACCCAGGGCGGCACCGCTGGCGGCGTGACAGCGGCTTCGGCCATTGCCGCCTTACAGGAAGCAGGCTCGAAGCTGAGCCGGGATATGCTCAAGAGCGCGTACCGCGCCTTTGCCAGGGAGTGTTACCTCATCCTGGACCTGATGCGGCAGTTCTACGACGAAGAGCGGGTCTTCCGCATCGTGGGGGCCGCAGGCCAGAACGAGTTCGTGCCCTTTTCCGGGGCCGCGCTCCGCCCGCAGCCGGCCGGCACCGTGGGCGGGGTGGAGCTGGGCAGCCGCGAACCGGTCTTCGACATCGTGGTGAGCGCCGAGAAAAAATCGACCTTCAGCCGTCTGAGCCAGAACGAGACCGCCAAGGAGTGCTATCAGCTGGGCTTCTTTGCCCCGGCCAATGCCGATGCGGCTCTGGCAGCGCTGGAGATGATGGATTTTGAGGGCATCGAGAAAGTCCGCCAGCGGGTGCGGCAGAACGGGACGCTGGCCATGCAGCTGGCCGTTTTGCAGAGCCGGTTGACGACGCAGGAACAGCCGGGGAAGGCCTCTGTGACCGGCCCCGCAGACAATTTGAGCACAAAGGCCGCGGCAGATGCCATGGGCCTTGGAAAGGAGAACCGATGATCCGTGTGATCTACAGTGAACTGGATGGTCCGGAGGGCCTGACCCTGCGGCTGGAAGCGTCCGGCCACGCGGGCTATGCCCCCGCCGGGCAGGACATCGTCTGTGCCGGTGCCAGCACCCTGATGCAGGCTCTGGTGAGCCTGCTGGCAGGGGAAAAGACCGCCCGCAGCGATGCCTGGGATGAGCCGGAAGGCCCCCGGCTGGCCGTGACCGCCGCCGCCCCGCAGGAGCCGTGGGTAGAGGGGGCTTTTGAGCTGGCAAAGGCCGGGTTTGCCCTGCTGGCCGAGCGCTACCCGGACAACCTCCGCTTTGCAGACCTGAGCCGCCGGGGCGAAGCGGCCATGATGGACCTGCAATTGTTCGCAGAGGGCGGCAGCGAGACCGGCGGCGCAGGGAGCGCCCCGGCCCTGAGCGAGGCACAGGCCCGGCAGGCCGTCGCCTCCGGCACCCTGAAGCCGGGCCGGGAGGAGGCAGCGCCGCCGGAGACCCCGAAGGAGGAGCTCCCGAAGACAAACCCCGGCCCGGAAGCACCCTGTCCCACCCCGGAACCGCCCCGCCCGCCGCTGCCGGAGCATCTGCCGGGCCGACAGGCCGTGGCCGCCCTGCACAGCCGCTGGGCAGCCGAAGAGGCAGCGCTGCGGCAGGTGGTGCCGGAGTTCTCGCTGAAAACGGAGCTGCAGCACCCGGAGATGCGCCGTCTGATGCAGCTGCCGGGGATGCGGATGGCGGACGCCTACCGTCTGGCCCACTACGAGGACGCACTGCGCCAGACCGCCCATGCTGTGGAGCAGGGCGTCGTAGAGCGCATCCGGCAGCGGGCGTCCCGCCCGGCAGAGAACGGCACCCGCCCCGGCAGCGCCGCCGTGACCGGGGCGGATGTTTCCCGCATGACCCGCGCCCAGCGGGAAGCGCTGGAACGCAAAGCCCTCCATGGAGAAGTCATCACGTTCTGAACGCAGCTCCTCTGGCAGGGGAGCGCGAATCGAAGAAGTCCGTATGTTACACCGCAAGAAAGAAAGGAAAACCGTATGAACGACACTGCAATGAAGTTCGACCTCCAGCTGTTCGCCGACCCTTCCGCCGCGCTGAACAATACCTCCGGCACCATGACCGCCGAGATGAAGACCTTCTATGAGAAGCGCCTCATCGACCAGGCCGAGCCGCGCCTCGTCCACGACCAGTTTGCGGATTACTACCCGGTGCCCCAGAACGGCGGCAAGACCATCGAGTTCCGCAAGTACGACAGCCTGCCCAAGGCCACCACCCCGCTGACCGAGGGTGTGACCCCCAACGGCCAGACTCTGAACGTGACCACCATCACCAGCGACCTGCACCAGTACGGCGGCTGGACCCCGCTGACCGATGTGCTGCAGATGACCGCCATCGACAACAACGTCGTGCAGGCCACCCGTGTGCTGGCCAGCCAGGCGGGCCGCACCATGGACAGCATCACCCGCGATGTGCTGGCGGGCGGCACCAACGTTCTCTATGCGCCCAAGCAGAGTGCCGACGGCACCGAGACGGCCGTGACCAGCCGCGCCGGTCTGGACAAGACCTGCACCCTGACCCCGAAGCTGTTCTTCCAGGCGGCAGCCCAGCTGGGCGCGATGAACGCCGACCCCATCGGCGACAGCTACATCGCCATCATCCACCCCTATGCCGCCTACGACCTGAAGACCAGCCGGGAGTTCATCGAGGTGCATAAGTATGCCGACCCGGAGGCCATGTTCCGCGGCGAGATCGGCAAGCTGGGCAACATCCGTTTCATCGAGACCAGCGAGGCCAAGATCTGGAAGGACGCCACCTGCCCGACCGGTCTGGCCGTGTTCGGTACGCTGGTGCTGGGTGCCCACGCCTATGGCGTCACCGAGCTGGAAGGCGGCGGTCTGGAGCACATCGTCAAGCAGCTGGGCTATGGCGACGATCCGCTGAACCAGCGCGCTTCCGTGGGCTGGAAGGGGATGCGCGCCGCCGAGCGTCTGGTGGAGCAGTACATGATCCGCATCGAGAGCGTGTCCAGCTACTCGGCCAATGCGGCGGCGAACTGACCCGCTTCTTTGGCGGGCTGGTTCTGGCCCTGCTGAATGAGCAAACATGCGAGAAGTAAAAACAGGCGGGCCCTGCGGACGGAGGGCAGAAAGGAGTTTCTATGAGCGAGAAAAAGGCAGTGCGCATCAAGCTGTTCAAGGACAACAGCCGCTATAAGGAGGACCTGTTCGTCAGCGTCAACGGCGTGAACTACAAGATCTGCCGGGGCGTGGAGGTGGAGGTCCCGCCCGAAGTGGCGGAGGTGCTGGAACACAGCCAGATGCAGGACGAGCGGACGGCTGCCCGCATCGCGGCAGCTGAAAACGCGGCCCAGTGACCTGAGAAAACAGCGGCCCGGCCGGGAACATCGCCCTGCCGGGCTTTTTTCAAAAACGAAAGGAGTTTTGCAATGACGGTAGAACAGGCATTGGCGCGCGCACGGGAGCTGCGGCCGGGGTGCAAGATCTCGGACGAGACCTGCCGCCGCTGGCTCTGCGAAGAAGATGCGCTGCTGCGCCAGCAGCTGTTTGAGAAGAGCGGGGCCGACGAATACGCCGCCGCAGGGGCCGACCTCGCGTGGAGCGGGGAGGCGCTGCCCGACGACACGGTACTGCTGGTGCCGGTGCCCTTTGATGCGCTGTATCCGCACATTCTGTGCGCCCGCATCGATGCGGCTCTGGGCGAGACCGACCGCTATGCCGGGGAGCAGGCCCAGTGCAGCGGTCTGTTGAACGAACTGGCTGTCTGGCTGCGGCAGAAGCACCCGCCCCGCTGCCGGGCGCAGTGGCGCTGGTGAGGAGGTGGACGCAATGAGCGGAACGAGCCGTGCGGCGGCGAAGACCAGCCGCACCCTGCTGCGGGCCTTTGGCGGCCTGAACGAGACGTACAGCTGCACCGAGGCTGAGGCGGGCAGCAGCAAAAATTTCAGCAGCCGGGACTTTCCGGCGCTGAGCACCCGCATCCCCCGCCGCAGGCTGCGGAGCGTCGTGCAGATGAACGGCATCTACCACCTGAACGGCCTGCTGGTGGCGGCGGGGAAGAACCTCATCTACAACTCGGATGAGACCCCGCAGGAGGCCGAGTTTTTCTGGAATGCGGTGGCGGACAGCAAAAAGAAGATGGTGGGCATGGGCACCAGGGTCATCATCTTCCCGGATAAGATCGCCTTTGACACGCGGGACCGTTCGGTGACGAAGCTCGGTGCCGTGTGGGACAGCGGCGGTGCCGATGTGGTGCTGACCCCCTGCGATGCGTCCGGCAAGACCTATACCGTTTCCGGCAAGGGCACAAAGGAGCCGGAAAATCCGGCGGACGGGCAGCTGTTCCTCAAGGTGAACAACATCCAGAAGCCGTACAGCAGCGAGAGCGTGCTGGAAGTCTACAACGAGGCTTCGGGCAACTGGTCGGCCATCGAGCTGAAGTGGTGCCGGATCGAGGCGGGCGGCATCGGGAAAGACTTTGCCGTCTGGGATACCGTGACGGTGAGCGGCGTGGAGGACGGTGATGATCTGCACTGGAAAGAGCTGAAAGGAGACCGCATCGTCACGGCGCGCGGCGACGACTGGGTGCAGGTGCAGGCCGAGCCGGGCGGCGATTATTTCTACGGGACCCTGACCAAGGGCCGGGAGATGCTCCGCTGGACCGGCATCGACGGCAAAGGCGCGACGATGGAAGGGAACACCGATGCCTTCCGGCTGGAACGCCGGGTGCCGGACCTGGACTATCTGACCGAGTGCGACAACCGGCTGTGGGGCTGTGCGCAGAATGAGAACGTCATCTACGGCTGCAAGCTGGGCGACCCCACCAACTGGTTCTCCTACCGCGGCATCGCGGAGGACAGCTATGCGGTCACGGTGGGCAGCGACGGGCCGTTTACCGGCGCGGCCACCTGCCTGGGGTCGGTGCTGTTCTTCAAGGAGAACGCCCTGCACAAGCTTTACGGCTCCAAGCCGTCGGATTTCCAGCTCAGTTCCCTGCGCTGCCGTGGGGTGGCCCGGAACGCGGCCAGCAGCCTCTGTGTGCTGAACGAGACACTTTACTATCTCTCGCCGGACGGTGTGATGGCCTGGGATGGGAGCATCCCCACCAAGGTGTCCGAAAAACTGAACACGGCCCGGCTCTCCAACGTGCAGGCGGCGGTGGGCGGTGCGCTGGATGGCCGCTATTACCTCTATCTGGCGCGGGACAGCGGCCGGGAAGGAGACGCGCTCGAAGAGCGGCTCCTCGTCTACGACACCGAGCGGGGACTCTGGCAGGAGGAAGACGGCTGCTCCTACGCCATGGCCAGCACCGGCGGGCAGCTCTACCTCTGGGATGGGCACGACATCTGGGCCGCCGACCCCAGCCGTGAACGGGACTGGAAGACCACCGAGGGCGTGGAGGAGACGGTGGACTTTGAACTCATCACGGGTGCGTTCGGGATGGACGAGGCCGAGGACCGGTATCTCTCCCGGCTGACGCTCCAGATGGATGCCGTATGTGCCAGCACCGTGGAGCTGGCGATCTGCTACGACGACGGCCCCTGGGAGAAGCTGGCAGAATGGGCCGTGGCCGGGAAGCAGAAGCGGTTCGACCTGCACCTTGCGCCCCGCCGCTGCGGCATGTTCCGGCTGCGGCTGACCGGCAAAGGGCAGATCACCCTGCGCAGTCTGGCGCGCACCCTTGCGACGGCGCGGGGCAGACTGATGGAACAGGAGGCATGAAAGGATGGCAAGCATTTCGGGCCTGAGCAAGCTGGGCCTGCCGAAGCTGAGTGAGAAGATGGACCCGGAGGATGCCCGCGCACTGCGGAACTACCTCTACCAGATGCAGGAGCAGCTGCAATACGTTCTGAGCAATCTGGACGTGGAGAACGTCTCGGACGAGCTGGGGGCCAAGCTGCGGAAACTGCAGTGAGAAAGGAGACTCTATGGCAAGCGACAAGAAAAAGAACTACTCCACCGAGGGGCTGAACAGCCGCCAGGAGGTGCAGGATGCACTGGCGTCGGCGGGGTATCAGCCCTCTGAGCAGGTGACGGAAGCAGAAGCAGCCCTGAAGGCGCAGCAGAGCGCTGCCCCCGGCGACTACCAGAGCCGGTATCAGGACCAGATCGACCGCACCCTGAACGACCTGAACGCGCGGAGAGCGTTCCACTACAACTACGCGCAGGACCCGCTGTACCAGCAGTATGCGCAGGCGTACACCCAGAACGCCCACAACGCCAGCGCCGATGCTGCCGCACAGGCCGCTGCGCTGACGGGCGGCTACGGCTCCAGCTATGCGGCCAGCGTGGCCCAGCAGGCCTACCAGCAGCAGATCGGGGCGTTGAATCAGGCCATCCCGACGCTGTATCAGCTGGCGCTGGACACCTACGACAGCGGCGGCGATGCGCTGGTCTCCCGGCTGGACCAGCTCAACACGCAGGAGCAGAACGCGCAGGGGCGGTATCAGCAGAAACTTTCGGACTATTACACCCGGCTGGAACAGCTGGGCAACGCCTACAACACGGCCTATCAGCAGGACTACGGCCAGTATCAGGACTACCTGAGCCGTCTGGATACCCTGTATGGCAACTACTCCGCGCAGGAGCAGGAGGCCGCCGCCCAGAAGCAGCAGCGGTTCAACAATGCGGTCACGGTGCTGGGCCTCATCGGCGACGCGGTGCAGATCGCGCTTTCCGGTACCACGGGCCTCGGCTCGCTGGCGGGGTCGCTCGTGAACACCGGGTACAACATCTACGCGAACAACCGTGCCTATGAGGCAGACCGTGCGGATACGGCCTGGAGCCAGCAGATGCAGGAAAAGCAGGTCCAGAACGCGCAGGCGCAGCAGAAGTATGACAACGACTTTGCGCAGCAGCAGTATCAGGACAAGCTCCGCCAGCAGCAGTTCAATAATCAGGTGACCAGCGAAAAGCTGAACATCGCCAAGGGCGAATGGGCCCTCAAGCAGTCCAAGGCGGCCCAGCAGGCCCAGAAAGCCAGCGCGGCAGCGGCCCAGAGAGCGGCAGCAGCGGGGGCTTCGGGCACGTCGGGTCCGGGCAGCGGGAACCTGAACGTGGGCAAGAGCGGTGTGCTGGGCAGCACGGCAGTGCCCTACACCGCCGCCCGCCTGCGCAGCCAGGGCCGGAGCGATGCCGCCATCCGTACAGAGCTGCTGAAGGAAGGCTACAGCAACAAGGAAGTCGGGGAGATCATGAAACAGCTCAACAGCTGAACAAAACCAGCCGCAGCGCAGAAGTGGGGGCTTCTGTGCTGCGGCTGGGGTCGTTTTGGAACGGTGGAAGCAGAGAAATGCGGGGCCGTGCTGTTCGAGTCCCACAAGGCACCCAACATGGGGCCACGGTAGACATTCCTAGTGGTCCAGGACCCGCGCACTAACAAACAGCCCACTGGGCTGTTTGTTACCCCGCCGCTGGCGGGGCCGTGCTGTTCGAGTCCCACAGAGAAACATGAAAGAAAAAAGACCAAGAATCATTTGATTCTTGGTCTTTTTGATGAGAGGGTGCCTTGTGGGACTCGAACCCACGGTCTCCAGATCCACAATCTGGCGCGTTAACCGACTACGCTATGGGCACCACATAGATGCGCCCGAAGGGACTCGAACCCCCGGCCCACTGCTTAGAAGGCAGTTGCTCTATCCACCTGAGCTACGGGCGCACGTTGTTATCCCATTGGGTTCTGATATGGTTCGCAGCTGTGAGTCGAAGCACGCTGCGAGAAGTATAATACCATAGCCCCGGGGTTCTGTCAAGAGAAATTTGAAACTTTTTTGCGCTTTTTGCAAAAGGCTTCTCACAGCAGCCACATCCCCACAAAGCCGAACGTAAGCCCGAAGGCTGCGCCTGCCAGCACATCCCGGACGAAGTGCGCCCCAGAAAGCACCCGCAGCAGACAGATGAGGGCGGCGATGGTCAGCATCACGACGCCGACGGCAGGGTAGAAGTAGAGCCACACCATCCCGAGGACGGCGGCACTGAGTGCGTGGCGGGAAGGGCAGGAATTGCCGTGGGTCTCCTTAGATACCAGCGGCACGAAGCCCGGCTGCTCATAAGGGCGGGGAAAGTTGAGCCTCGCCCGCAGGATGGTTCCCAGCCAGAACGCCAGACCCGGAACGAGAATGGCCCGGGCAATGACCTGCATAAAATCAAGAGCGCCGCCGCCCCGTCCGATGGTGAGCATCGTGAACCACCGGAGGTTGAGCAGCACCAGAAGCACCGGATAGCAGACGAAGGGCACGAGGGGGAGCCAGCGGTTGAGCAGGATGATGCCCTCTCGCAGGGCGGGATGTCCTTCGAGCCAGTCTGTCAGTCGTTTATATCGTTCCGGTGTCATGCTGTTCCCTCCCTGAGAGATTCATTCAAAACAGGTGTTGAGGTAGTTTTCCACATCGAAAGGCTCCGGCGTGGAGTCCTTGCGCAGGTAGAGGGGATGGTGGGGGTGGCCCTTTTTGCTGCGGGGACCGAAGGTCACCCAGGGGATGTTCTTTTCCCGCGTCAGGGCAACCATCTCCCGCATCAGGCCGGGCAGATAGTCCCGCTTTTCAATAAGAGTACCCCATGCGGCCCACATGGTGGGCTCGGTCTGGGCCAGCACGGCCTGCAGCCAGCGGAGATTTTCGTCGCAGAGGGTGCGGTCAGGCGTTTTGTCCATGTCGTTGGGGTTGGTGGCCCGCTGGGGGTAGACGTTGAACATGATCCAGCTGTCAAAGCCGTTGGCGTTGGCCAGACGCTCGACGCTCTTCAGAGTGGGGTCCAGCGCACCGGGCTGGGCGGTGCTGGGGTTGATGCCGATGCACACCAGCGGGCGGCGGCCCACCCGCCCCAGCACATAGCGGTAGGGCTGGTAGGTGTGGGGCTCATAGTACCACAGACCGCCGGGATATTCGTCGGCTTCCAGCCGGGGAAGAGTTTCACAAAGCATAGCTTACCTCACAAGAAACGTGTGTTTCTTTTATCGTACCTTAAAATTTGTGCGAAAGCAACACCTTGCGGCGAGAAAGTCTCCCATAATTTCGATTTTCATGCTATACTATCACGTAGAGGAAAGTATCCCTCTTCGCTTGCTGAAAAAGCAGAAGGAGTTTTGTTTATGATAGAAGATTACCGCAGCGCCCAGCGTGCGGGCCAGCGTGCCTATCGGGCCAATGTGGCCCGGGGGCAGTCGCCCTATCTCGCGGTGCTGGACGACATCCTCACCGATGTGGACATCGTGGCGCAGGAGCCTCTGGGGCTGGTGGACATCCCGGCCGAGAGCATCGTGGGTACCAAGACCGCCGGACGCCACACCGCCTTTGCCTCCAATTTCATGCCTCTTCTCGACGACGACACCGAGTTTGCAGCCAAGTGGTCGAACCTCTGTGACGCCCATCTGGAAGAGGGCATCCACACCCCTATTATTGCCTTCGAATACCTGAACAAATTCTATGTGCAGGAGGGCAATAAGCGTGTCTCCGTCCTCAAATACTATGAGGCCGTGAAAATTCCCGGCACTGTCACCCGGCTCATCCCGGCAAAGAACGACACACTGGAAAATAAGCTCTATTACGAGTTCCTTGATTTTTACAAGCTTTCCCGCATCAACTACATCAGCTTCTCCCGGCTGGGGGGCTATGCAAAGCTGCAGACGCTGGCCTGCAAGGCCACGGGCGAGGCGTGGACGGACGACGACCGGCTGAATTTCTCGTCCCTCTACACCATGTTCAGCCAGCAGTTCTATGCGCTGGGCGGCGGCTCACTGGGCCTGACGCCGGGCGATGCGCTTTTGGTGTACCTGTCGGTGTACCGTTATGCCGATGCCTGCGAGTCCACCCCGACCGAGGTGCGGGAGAATCTGGCCCGCCTCTGGGACGAGGTGAAAATTCTGGCAGAGCCCCACGCTGTGGAACTGCTGCTGGAGCCGAAGCGCAGTTCTGAACCGCTGCTGAGCAAGCTGAACATTTTCAGCTCCCGCCCCAGCGAGCTGCGGGTGGTGTTCCTCCACGAGCACAACGCCCGGACCAGCGCATGGGTGCGCGGACAGGACAAGGGCCGCGCCGCGCTGGTGAAAGCTTTCCCGGATAAGCTCTATGTCAGCTGCCGGGAGAACGTCAACCCCGAGGTGGATGCAGAGCAGGTGCTGGAAGAGGTGGCCCATGACCATGCGGACATCGTCTTCACCACCAGCGCCCGGATGCACACCGCCTGCCTGAAGGTCGCGGCCCAGCACCCCAAGACCCGTTTCTTGAACTGTTCCCTCAATGCACCTCATCCGCTGGTGCGCACCTACTATCCCCGCACCTATGAGGTGACCTATCTGCTGGGAATGCTGGCGGGCATCGTCTCCCACAGCGACAAGGTGGGCTATGTGGCTGCAAACCCGGTGTACGGTGTGCCTGCGGCCATCAATGCCTTTGCTCAGGGCGTGCGTGCCGTCCGGCCCGACAGCCGGGTGGTGCTGCGCTGGGCCTGTCTGTGCGATGCGGCACACCCGCAGGATTTCTCGGACAGGAAAGACATCGAAGTCTTCTACAGTCAGGACTTCCGGGAGCCGGAAGGCACCTACCGCGATTACGGCCTCTGCCGCCGCCTGCCCGACGGCGTTCTGCAGCCGCTGGGCCTACCGGAGTGGAGGTGGGACGTGTTCTTCACCGAGATCGTCCGCTCCGTGTTTGCCGGAACATGGGACAGCGCCCCCGGCGGCAGGGCGATCAACTACTGGTGGGGCCTCAAGAGCGGTGCCGAGCGGGTGGAATACCCCACCCAGCTGAACGACGGCACCATGCAGCTGCTCAAGATGGCAGAGCGCCAGCTCTGCGATGGGGAGATACAGGTTTTCCCGACCGAAAGCTACAGTCAGGGCCATGCCCTTCACCATGCGGCTTCCGGCATCTATACGCCCAAGGAACTGATGGAGATGGACTGGCTGGAAGAGTGCGTGGAGGGCGAACTGCCCAGATACGACGAACTGGACGCCAAGACCCGCAGCCTTTTGAACATCAATGGTCTGGACATCGTAAAGGGAACGCCGCAGTAACAGGCAAAGACCCAAGGATAGAAAAGAATGGAGCAAAAGCATCGTGAAAATACTTGCGATTTCGGATGTGCCGTCCAAACTGCTCTGGGACGAGAGCGTCCGCAAGCGGCTGGAAGGCATCGACCTTATCCTCTCCTGCGGTGATCTGCCGAAAAAATATCTCGAATACCTCACAAACTTCACCACCGTCCCCATCCTGTACGTCCACGGCAACCACGATGGCAGTTACAAGGAGTCAGAACCGGGTGGCTGCATCTGTGTGGACGATGCGGTCTATGTCTGGAAGGGGCTGCGCATCATGGGCCTGGGCGGGTGCAATCGGTACAACAGGGACGATACCTTCCAGTACACTGAGGCTGAAATGCGGCGGCGCGCCCGGAAGCTCTGGCTCGCGGCCCGGCGGGCGGGCGGCATCGACATCCTGCTGACCCATGCCCCGGCATCCGGCCTCAACGACGGCACCGACAAGGCCCACAAGGGGTTTCAGGTATTCAACGATCTGATGGACCTGTATCAGCCTAAGTGGTTCATACACGGGCATATGCACCTGAATTATGGGGCAAACCTGCCCCGCGTCTGCACCCGGGGCGGCACGACGGTCATCAACGCCACCGAGCGGTACGAGTTTGAGATACCCGACCCCGTTCAGGTGCCGAAGCGGAAGCTGTTCGGGTGGGGATAAAAATCAAAGAAAAAGGAGAACGACAATGGAGATAGAACGCGCCTTGCAGCAGCTGGAATTGCTGCAAAAGAAGCTGTACGCCTACCACTGTGCGGACAGCTCCCTTTATCTGGACGCCGTGACCACCGCGCCCAGCGATACCTCCGAGGGCCGGGGCGTGGCCATGAGCATTCTGGCGGGAGAAAGCCAGAAACTGATGACCTGCCCCGAGACGAAAGCGCTGCTGGATGAGCTGAGCGCCCGGGCCGGGGAGCTGGACCTCGTCCACCGCCGCGAAGTGGAGGAGCTGCGCCGCAGCTGTGAGCAGCTGACCCGCATCCCGGCTGACGAATATATGGCCTACAAAGAGCTGTGCAACCGGGCGGACGACGTCTGGCACAAGGCCAAGGCACAGGACGATTTTGCATTGTTCTGCCCCGTCTTGCAGGAGCTTGTAGACTACAATCGCCGCTTTGCCGGTTATTATGACGCCTCGAAAGCGCCCTATGACGCTCTGCTGAACGAGTACGAGCGCGGCGTGGATAGGAAGATGCTGGACAGCTTCTTTGCGACGCTGCGGGAGGGGCTGGTGCCGCTCATCCACAAAATCGGCGAGAAGCCGCAGATCGACGACAGCTTCCTGCATCAGGAATACCCGGCAGCACGGCAGAAGGCCTTTGCCGACTATCTGATGGAGGTGATGGGTCTCGACCGCAGCCATTGTGGTCTGGGTGAGACGGAGCACCCCTTCACGCTGGAATTCAACAATAAGGATGTCCGCATCACCACCAACTACGACGAGCACAATGTGGCATCCTCGATGTACTCTGTCCTCCACGAGGGCGGCCATGCTCTGTATGAACTGGGAATCCGGGATGACCTGCAGTACACCTGTCTTGCGGGCGGCGTCTCAATGGGCGTCCACGAGAGCCAGTCCCGTTTCTATGAGAACCTTATTGGCCGGTCGCGGCCCTTCGTGGAAGCTATCTATCCCAAGGTGCAGGAGTTCTTTCCCCAGCAGCTGGGCGGCGTGAGCGCAGAGCAGTTCTACCGCGCTGTCAATAAGGCTCAGCCCAGCCTCATCCGCACCGAGGCCGACGAGCTGACCTACTGCCTCCACGTCATGGTACGGTATGAGATCGAAAAGCAGCTCATCGGCGGCACGCTGGAAGCAAAAGATGTGCCGGCTGTCTGGGCGAAGCTTTATAAGGAATATCTGGGCATCGAGGTGCCGAATGACCGGGATGGCTGTTTACAGGACAGCCACTGGTCGGGCGGTGCGTTCGGCTACTTCCCGTCTTACGCGCTGGGCAGTGCCTACGGCGCTCAGATGCTCCGCCGGATGGAGCAGGACGTGGACGTCTGGGGTGCAGCGGCAAAGGGCGACCTCACACCCATCACGGCGTGGCTGCGGGAAAAAGTCCACCAGTACGGCGGGCTGATGGAGCCTGCCGACGTGGTGAAGAATGCCTGCGGCGATTTCAGTGCTGAGGATTATATCCAGTACCTTACCCGAAAGTACACCGAACTGTACGGCTTATAAAAAAGCAAAGGCGTCTGCACAAATGACTGTGCAGACGCCTTTGTTCGTGTTGAGGAACATCACAGCTCCAGCTTGCCGGAGACTTTGTTGATGACATAGTAGGCCATACCCTCTTCAGGCTTGACATAGACCTTGCAGGACTGGACGCCCACCTTATGAGTGGCGCGGTAGTCGGCCTTGGCGCGCTCGATGACATCGGTGATGTTGTACTGGTTGGTGCCGAACTCGACATAAACCTCCGGGGAGAGCGGGGGACGACCGCGCCGCTGTGCAGCACCAGAAGATCTGCGCTTCTTCGGCTCTGCCGCAGGAGTCTCAGGAGCAGCGGCCGCTGCGGGGGCAGCAGACTTTTTCTCAGACATAGCTTATACCTTCTTTCCTGTATTCCACTGCAAATTGGAAACGTGGATGATTTCCGGGCCGGAAGCTGTATTACCGGTCAGTCCGACCGCTTTCTGTTCGTGCCAACGATTTGGAGCACTATACTTATATAATAGTTATTTCTTTGACGTTTGTAAAGTATTTTTTGGAAAAATCATCCCCATATTTCTGCGCCCGGAACGCTAAATTCTGACAAAAAGGGGGAAGAATGCCCTATAAAAAAGAAACTGTCCGGATTTGTGTGCGGCACAGCGGAGAGAAAAGAAATGCGGCGCGCGGGGAAAAGCAGGAATTTCCGGGGAATTTACCCGGCACAGCAGTCCTCGGCCCGCTTCACGACGGGGGCGAGAAGTTCCTCGTCCCAGTCTTCGGCGAGGACAAAAAGGGCCTGATCAATGACCTCCTGTGCGCAAGCGTCCGGGCGGCCCTGTGCCAGCCGGAATACTGCTGCCAGCAGCCGCAGTTTGAGGGCGCGGATGTCCTCCGGCGCGGCCCAGAGCCGGGCGAGGTCGTAGTTGTCGGTGTTGCCGCAGCGCATGGTGCAGGTGGCGCAGTTGGGGGCGACGCGGTGCTTTTCCGTCTCGACGATGCTGTACATCCGGCGCAGCGCGTCTTCGGAAGCGTCCGGGTCTGCAGCCAGCCGGAGACCGGAGGCCAGCACACGGTCGGTGTCCTCGGTCTTCGGCTCGTTGACGGTGGAGCGGGCCAGCCCCACCAGCGCTCCTAACAGCGCGTCGCGCTGGCGCTGGGCGTCGGTAACGGGGGCAGAAAGAAACTGATTCATAGAGAATACTCCTTTGGGTACGATGTTGTCTCTCTCAGTATACACGCCCGCGATCCAAAAGGGGAGAGGAAATTTGCAGAAATTTGATGAGTTGTGAGCTGCATCTTGATTTTGGGAGAAAAATCCGCTATAATAACTATGTTGTCTGTAAAATAGAATACGCCGGTGTGTCGGAATGGCAGACGAGGGGGACTCAAAATCCGCTTCGTGATTTTTCATGTCTGTGCAAGAAATCTACGAGTATTCGTTGAATTTTGAAAGTTTGTCGAAGCAGGATTTCTTACATCCCTCCTGAACATCCCTCCAATCTTCGGAAACCGGTACTAATGTCCCAAAATTGAATATAAGCCGATGTGGCGGAATGGCAG
>OGII01001620.1_pt1 | contig 15184 bp, 10 predicted proteins | sample 1571701 | NCBI WGS metagenome assembly OGII01 (sample SAMEA2581950, study PRJEB24529) | metagenome | biome: Human gut stool | place: China | collected 2011
GGGTTCTCCGGCGGATTCCATGGCGGTTGGGGCGGCAACGGCGGTCTCGTGGCCAACAAGGATGCCGGTATGGACTTTGTCTGGGAGAACGATAAGAAGGAAGATGAGGCCGGACGGTTGAAAGTGGGCGGAAACGTGCGCTACCGCCATAGCAGTACCGACCAGTTGAGCACGACCAATTCGGAATCTTTCCTTACGTCGGGGGCGAACAGTTCGTTTTCCAACAGGATGAACCGTTCCAAGTCGGGCAATACGAACGTGAATTCAAATTTCAGGCTCGAATGGTCACCGGACACGATGACGCGCATCATGTTCCGTCCGAACTTTTCTTTCTCGCAGAATTACAGCGACGGGCAGAGCAGCAGTGTGACGTTCAACGACAACCCTTATACACGGGGCATGACCGACCCGCTTTCGCAATATCGCGATTATGTGTCGGACAGTATCGTGGTGAACGACAACCGGCGTTGGAGCCATAGCGACGGCCAAAGCTATTCCGTGGACGGGATGTTGATGGTGAACCGTCGGCTGAACAGCAAGGGGCGCAACCTTACCTTGCGGATGCGGGGCGGTTATTCCGATTCGGACAACAAGTCGTTCAACATCTCGGACGTGAACTATTTCCTTCAGCGCAAGCCGGGCGGAGGGTACGACCGTTCCTATATGCACCAATATAACGTCAATCCCTCGAAGAGTTACAACGGAAGTGCGGATTTGAGCTACAGTGAACCCTTGTTTGCCGGGGCGCATTTGCAGTTCAGCTACCGTTACCAATACCGTTATTCCGATTCCGACCGCTCCATGTATTCTTTGGACAGTTTGGTATCCAAAGGAGTCATCACGCAGGAGGAATTGGAGACGTATCCTTTGGAATATATCCCGGGCGTGGATTGGTTGGATTTGGCGCGGAACTACCAGAATAGCCAATATGCCACTTACAAGGAGCACAATCAAGATGCTACGGTGATGTTCCGTTACCGGAAGGAAAAGGTGCGTTTCAGCGCGGGTATTTCCGTGCAGCCGCAGAAGACCTACATGGATTATACCAAAGGAAGCCTCGACACTACCGTGGTGCGCAACGTGCTGAACTGGGCACCGCGCATAGACTTCCGCTACAAGTTTTCCGAGACGGGGCAGTTGCGCTTGCGTTATAACGGGCGTTCTTCACAACCCTCAATGACGAACTTGCTCGACGTGACAGACGACTCCGACCCGCTGAACATCTCGAAAGGTAACCCTGGGCTGAAGCCTTCGTGGACCAACCGCATGGAACTGTTCTATAACAATTACATACCCGACTTGCAGCGTGGATGGATGGTGCATGCGAACATGAGCATGACCAACAACAGCATCAGTACGGCTGTGCTTTACGATGAGGCTTCGGGACGGCGTACCACCATGCCGATGAACATCAATGGCAATTGGAACGCTTGGACAGGGCTTATGTTCAACACCGCGATGGGGGAGAAGAAGTACTTCAACTTTTTCACATTTACAACTTTCCGTTATGCCAATGATGTAGGGTACATCAGTTCCGGTTCGCAAATCAACGACAACGTGACTTCCGACCAAATCGTGAACCTTAGCCAAAAGAGCACGACGAAGAGTTCCAATGTTGGCGAACGGGTGAATTTCAATTTCCGTAATGATTTGTTTGAAGTGGGCGTGAACGGTAACATCAACTACCAACATGCACGTAATGATTTGCAGGAGAATGCCAATCTCGACACTTACAGCTTCTCGTACGGGGGCAATGTGCAAGTCAACATGCCGTGGAACATGAGTTTGGCCACGAATATCGGGCAAAGCAGCCGCCGTGGTTACGACGACGCGTCCATGAATACCGACGAGTTGATTTGGAACGCGCAGCTTTCGCAAAGTTTCCTGAAAGGGAATGCCGCCACGGTGTCGCTGCAATGGTACGACATCTTGCGTGAGCGCAGCAATATCAGCCGCTCGCTTTCTGCCACACAGCGTACGGACACATGGACCAATGCCATCAACAGTTATGTGTTGGTGCATTTCATCTACAAGCTCAATCTGATGGGCGGGCGCAACGCCATGGGCGGTGGACAGGACAGGCACGGCGGACCGGGTGGACCGAGAAGGGGACCCGGCGGCTTCGGTGGTCCGCGTTTTTGAGTCGGAAACGGAATTCTTATGAATAAGGCTAAGGTCTCATTTCGATGGGACTTTAGCTTTTCTTTTTGTGACGAGATTTCAAGCCAAGTCACTTTTTCTTCGTATGTTTAACCGAATTTCAATACTTTTTTGTATGTTTGTTATAAAGAAACCGGATTGAGACGTGTTCGATGTGGTAATTTATAGTGTACTTGGTGCTTTTTACTTGTTTATAGTTTTGAGCCAGATGCTGGTGGTGATTTTGGAAAACCGTCAGCCGGTGAAGACTGTGGCATGGCTGATGGTGTTGTTCTCCTTACCCGTCGTGGGGCTGGTCATTTATTTCTTTTTCGGCAGAAACCGTAAACGGGAACATTTTGTAAGCCGGGCGTGTGCCAGTCAGCTTGCACGTCGTTCGGCCGTGCGTTTCTATCAGGGAGGTTTTCCGGAACTTCCGGCAGAGCATAAGCCTTTGATTAAGCTGTTTCGTCGGCAAAGCGGCTCTTTCCCTTATCCCGACAATAAAATACGTTTCTTCATTTCCGGAGAAGAGATGCTCGATAACCTCCTGCGCGACATTGCCTCGGCGCGGCATCATATCCATGTGGAGTTTTATATCATAGAAGACGACAAGGTGGGACGACTGGTGCGCGAGGCTCTGGCAACCAAAGCCCGTGAGGGGGTGAGCGTCCGGTTGGTGTACGACGACGTGGGATGTTGGAACGTGAAGAACCGCTTTTTCAAGCAGATGGAAGCGGAGGGTATACAGGTGGCGGCTTTCCTTCCGGTACGTTTTCCGAAGTTTACCAGTAAGGTGGATTTCCGGAATCATCGGAAGATTGTGGTCATCGACGGCATTATAGGCTATGTGGGCGGCATGAATCTGGCAGAGCGTTATTTTTATCAGGTGGATAAAAACCAGCCTGTATGGCGCGATACGCATGTGCGTATCATGGGGAATGCCGTAGGCGGTTTGCAGCGCGCTTTCCTTTCGGATTGGTATGTGGCGGCCGGGCAGACGATTACAGACCAAGTCTATTATCCTCGGGAAGAGGAGTGCCGTAAGATCATGGCCTGCGACCGCGAACCCTACGTGAGCCGGAATGCCTTGATACAGATTGTGACCTCCATACCTACGGCACCGTGGCCGGATATCATGCAGGGAATGATTCTGGCGCTCCTGCGTGCACGTCAGTATTGTTACTTGCAAAGCCCTTATTTCATGCCTACGGAGCGTATGTTGTTTGCATTGCAAACGGCTGCCCTGGCGGGAGTGGACGTGCGTTTGATGATACCGGAGCGTACGGACAAGCGGTTTCTGACGTGGGCCTCGCGTTCGTTCCTTCACGACGTGATTCGCGCCGGAGTGAGGGTGTATCTTTATCAGAAAGGTTTCCTGCACTCCAAGACGTTGGTGTGCGATGATACGTTGATGTCCTGCGGGTCGACCAACATAGATTTCAGAAGTTTTGAGCGTAATTTCGAAGTAAATGCCTTTGTGTACGACAAAGAGGCGGCATTGCACATGAAAAAAGTGTTTCAGGAAGACCAGAGCCATTGTCGGATGTTGAATCTGGAGACGTGGGAGACGCGCTCCATTTGGTGCCGTGTGGCCGAATCCTCTATTCGTTTGCTGTCTCCTTTGCTTTGAAGAAAGAAAAGTTCACGCTTCCGTATGTGCGATGTTCTTTGAAAGAAGGATGTGCGCTGAAGTCATTGGTTTTGCCATGCTCCAGCACGAACAGGCCGTCGGGTTTCAGCAGGTTGTGCCGGAACACGAGGTCGGGAAGGTCTTCCAGATTCTTCAAGGCATACGGAGGATCTGCAAAGATAAAGTCGAACTGTTCGTTGCACCGGTCCAAATAACGGAACACGTCGGCACGCAGCAGGTAGCAGTTGGGGGCTTTCAGCGTGTCGACAATCTGGCTGATGAAGCGGAAATGCTGGGCATCACGCTCCACGGAGACCACCTTTCCGCACCCTCTTGAAAGCAGTTCTATGGTAATACTGCCGGTGCCGGCAAAGAGGTCCAAAGCCTCCGGCTCTTCATCGAAATCCAGATAGCCGTTGAGTACGTTGAACAGGTTTTCTTTGGCAAAATCCGTTGTGGGACGTGCCTTGAAACTGCGGGGGACATCGAAATGCCTGCCCTTGTATATACCGGTGATGACTCTCATAACGATGATTTATATTATATCACATGGACCCATAAAGCCAGCAGGTCGAACGGGAGCTGCTGATTCCGTGCCAGTGTGGAACGGCGGTAAATATCGGCCGCGTTCGTGTTTCTGACGTTCTGCAAGTATCGGGCAAGGAGTTGGGCTGTGTCATCCTTTATATTGCCGTTACCCAATAGTATGCATTCCTCCTGACGTACATCCATTTTCAGGTCTTTCCATACGGAAAGGATGAAGTATACCGCATTGTCCGCCACGTCGGCCGGAAAGGTATTGGCATAACATAATTGTTGTGCCCGATAGCCGAATACGAAAACTTCTTTTTCGTCGAAATAAGCGTATAATTGCCGTTTGTCCTGTTGGGCCAAAAGCCACAGCTTTTCCAATATCATGGTATGGCTGTGGTAAAACCGTATACCGGGAAAGTGTTGGTTGAGTATACGCTCCACTTCATGGTCTACTGTAAATATCTGGGCGATTTCCAGATGAGGCAGGATATTATAATAGGTTTTGCCTGTTTTTTCCTGAGCGTACGTCAGGCGATAGAGCGCATGGGCTTCCTCTTTCCGGAAACACTCTAAAGGCACTTGCATGGAAAGTCCTGTCACCAAGCCATAAACTACGGGGTTATTCCTTTTTCGGACTATGGCGGATTGCGTAATGGCCTTCTTCAAGGTTTCCGCGACGCTCTCTTCTTCATGATAAATATAGTCTTCTATAGCTACCGGTTCCGTTCTTGTCGGGTTGTAGCTATAAAAAGAAAATCCATCCGCGTGCAGGCGGATGGACAGATTATAAGTTTGACTTTGATTATTCCCAGTTTCCTGCATTGTTGTTCGGGGTCATGAGGTCACCAATTTTCAGTCCGGCATAACGGCCTTGTTTCTCAGCCGCGTCTGTCAGGTTGTAAATCTCGCGTTCGCTCAGGCCTTTCAGGTAAGCAGAATAAGGAGCACGGCATTCCATCACATTTTGAGTCACACCGGAGCGGCCTACGTGGATGGTTTTCTCCAATTCAAAAGTCTGCCCGTCACTATACGGGATGAATTTGAGTGAATCTGCGTTACCGTCTGTACCCACAATGGCTTCGGCCATGGGAGTCCATGTCGTGTCGCGACGGAAATTCTGCAAACCGTTGGCTGCGATGGCAGCGGCGTCTCCGCTGTTCACAATGGCGGCAGCCTTGGATTCGGTCAGTCCGCTTTCCATTTGTTTATCACTCAGTTCTCCTACCTTGGTCACGTGAGGAATTCGTGCCGTTTTAATGAAGTTGATCAGCACGTCGAGCGTGTCGCAGAACTCGCCTTGATGTTGCTGGCGGTACTGTTCTTCCGCATCTTTGATTTGAATCAAACGTGCCTTAACTGCTGCTTCCCGTATGTCCTTCTCCTTGTTGAACTGGATGGGTTGCATGATGCTCTCGTAGCAGAGATAAAGCAAAACCACTGCGCATAAGCCCAGGATGACATTAATTGCTTTTTTCATGATACATTTATAATTTTATTTGTTACATTCGCATCGCAAAAGTAAGATAAATAAATTTAATATTCGACTTTTCGACGAACTTTTTATCTCGGTTTTATGATAAATAAGGATTTAGAGCGGTTTATAGAGGGAAAATGCCCTTTTGAAGTTACAAACGGGCAACGGGAGATGATAGCCATGACGGCAGATTTCCTTTTGTCGGGGGACAAAGACGGGCTTTGTTTGTGGCGCGGGTATGCCGGTACGGGCAAGACTTCCATCCTGAGTGCATTGGTCAGGGCTTTGGACGATTTGAAGCAGAAAACCGTCCTGATGGCGCCTACGGGTCGGGCGGCCAAAGTCTTTGCCCTGCATGCGGGGCATCCGGCTTTTACCATTCATAAGCGCATATATCGTCAGAAGACTTTTTCCAATGAGACGGACAATTTCTTACAGAATGTCAACCTGCAAAAACATACCTTATTTATTGTGGACGAGGCTTCCATGATTTCGGGGAGTACCGGCGGAGTGGGGCATTTCGGTTCCGGTTGCTTGTTGGACGACTTGATACAGTTCGTGTATTCGGGCGAGGGATGCCGTTTGATGTTGGTGGGCGACACGGCACAGTTGCCTCCCGTGGGGGAAGAACTCAGTCCGGCCCTCTCGCGACGCGCATTGGAAGGATATGGCTTGCATGTATGGGAAGGCGAACTGACGCAAGTGGTCCGGCAGCATGATGAGAGCGGCATATTGTGGAATGCCACACGCCTGAGACATTGGATTACAGCGGATGAGTACACCGGCCTGCCCCAAGTGCGTATCCAGGGTTTTCCCGACATCCGTCGTGTACCCGGAGATGAATTGATAGAAGCTTTGGAAGAAGCCTACAGCCGGTGCGGACTGGACCAGACCATCGTGGTGACCCGGTCGAACAAACGGGCCAACATTTATAATAACGGCATAAGGGGGCGTATCCTAGGGCGGGAAGAAGAGCTTACGGGAGGCGACCAATTATTAGTGGCCAAGAACAATTATTTCTGGACTGCGGGACAGAAGGACTGTTCCTTTGATTTTTTGGCCAACGGTGACGTGGCGGTCGTGCGGAAAGTGCGGCGTACGCGTGACATGTACGGGTTTCGCTTTGCCGATGTGTGGCTGCGTTTTCCCGATTATGACGATGTGGAGCTGGAGGCGACGGTATTGCTGGATACGTTACAGAGCGAAGCACCGGCCTTGACGAAAACCCAGTCCGATGCCTTGTTCTTTGCCGTGGAAGCGGATTATATGGACATTACGGTGAGGCGTGAACGGTTGAAGAAGTTGAAAACCGATTCGTATTTCAATGCCTTGCAAGTGAAATATGCCTATGCCGTGACTTGCCATAAGGCGCAGGGCGGACAGTGGCAACGGGTCTTCGTGGATCAGGGTTACGTGACGGAAGACATGCTTACGCCCGATTATGTCCGTTGGCTGTACACGGCCTTTACCCGGGCCACGGAAACTTTGTATCTGGTGAACTGGCCGCCGAATCAAATGGAAAGCGAGATGGGATAGAACGCTTCTGTCCGGATTTCTGACGGTCTCATCCAAGGGCTTTTCATCATGAGGCAAATGAAAAATCAATCGGCTGAGAACGAAAAACGAATCTCAGCCGATTGATTTTTCGTTCTCAGCCAATTGATTTGGGAATGTAAGGAGAATGATATGTTGTTGTATGACAGCTTTTTATAAAAACTCTCGTGGGTAAGGGGAGAAAGAACGGACTGTCTTGGATATTCAACATTTTCCCGTAAGCCGGAGCGAGGGGACGAAAAAAGTGGGGAAGAGCCATGCTCCTCCCCACTTGCTATTCGATGCCGGACAGTGGCGCGGTTTACAATGCCGCCAGTTCGACGAATTTGTCTACGGCTGCACTCAGTCCGTCGGCATTCTTGCCGCCGGCTGTGGCAAAGTGGGGCTGTCCGCCGCCGCCGCCCTGAATCAACTTGGCTGCTTCGCGGATGATTTGGCCTACGTTCATGCCGTGTGCCTTCACCATATTGTCCGAAGCCGCAGCCGTCAGCATGGGTTTGCCTTCGTGTAGGCTACCGATGATGACCAATGCGTCTTCCGCACCGTTCCGGAGTTGGAAGGCCATGTCTTTCACGAGGTCGGCAGGCATGGGGAGAATACCACGGTATAGCGTTACGCCGTTTACGATGGCGGCCTGCGAGACGATATGTGCCTTGGCCTGTGCGGCCTTTTCTTTCATGCTTTCTTCAATCTGCTTCTTCAGGGTTGCGTTTTCCTCAATGGATTTGAGGATGGCAGCTTTCACGTCCGGGGCATTGTTGAACATGGTCCTCAGTTCGTTTGTCAGGTCTTGTAGGGTATAAAGCATGTTTTCTACTTTTTCTCCCGTGATGGCCTCAATACGACGGATACCGGCAGCTACCGAACTCTCGCTCAGGATTTTCATCATACCGATACGGCCGGTGGATTTGGCATGGCAACCGCCACAGAATTCCACGCTGTCGCCGAATTGCACGACGCGCACCCGGTCGCCGTATTTCTCTCCGAAGAGCGCGATAGCCCCCAGTTCCTTGGCCTTTTCTATCGGCATGTCACGATGGTCTTGCAGGGGCAGGTCTTCGCGGATTTTGGCATTGACGATACGTTCCACTTCGCGCAGTTGCTCGTCGGTCACTTTCTGGAAATGGGAGAAATCGAAACGCAGGTATTCCGGAGTGACCAATGAACCTTTCTGTTCCACGTGTTCGCCCAACACCGTGCGCAGGGCCTGGTCGAGCAGGTGCGTACAAGTGTGGTTGGCTTCGCTGGCAGCGCGCAAATCGGTGTCTACGCAGGCCATGAAGTCGGCTTCGGGGTGCTCAGGCAAAGTCTTGGCGATATGTACCGGGAGGTTGTTTTCCCGTTTAGTGTCTACGATTTCTATGGTCTCGTGTTCCGAACAAAGCACACCGCGGTCGCCCACCTGTCCGCCCATTTCGGCATAGAACGGCGTGTAGTCGAGTACGATTTGATAGAACGTCTGTTTCTTTTGCGTTACTTTGCGGTAGCGGAGGATGTGGCATTCGTGCTCTGTGTAGTCCCAGCCTTTGAACTCGGTTTCTCCTTCTTTTACTACTACCCAGTCGCCCGTTTCCACGGCTGCAGCGTTGCGCGCACGTTCTTTCTGCTTCTGCATCTCCGCATGGAACGTTTCTTCGTCCACGGTCATGCCGTTTTCACGACAGATGAGTTCCGTCAGGTCGAGCGGGAAACCATAGGTGTCGAACAACGTGAAGGCTTCCACGCCGTCTATGACGGTCTTGCCGGCGGCACGCGTTTCGGCCATCACGCGGTCGAGCAGGCGGATACCGGTTTCCAAGGTGCGCAGGAAGGAGTCTTCTTCCTCTTTCATCACTTTGGAGATGAGCACCTTTTGGGCTTCCAACTCTGGGTAGGATTTTCCCATTTCCTGTACGAGTACGGGCAGGAGCTTGTACATGAAAGCTTCTTTCTGGCCTAAGAACGTGTAGGCATAGCGTACGGCGCGGCGCAGGATACGGCGGATGACGTAACCGGCTTTGGCATTGCCCGGCAACTGGCCGTCGGCGATGGAGAAAGCTATGGTACGCAAGTGGTCGGCCACTACGCGCATGGCTACATCCTTCTTCGCGTCTTCACCGTATCGGCAATCCGACAGGTCGCCGATTACCTTGATGATAGGCTGGAACACGTCGGTGTCGTAATTGGAACGTTTGCCTTGCATCACAGCACACAGACGTTCGAATCCCATACCCGTGTCGATGACTTTGGCCGGAAGGGGTTCCAAGGTCTGGTCGGCCTTACGGTTGTATTGCATGAACACGAGGTTCCATATTTCGATGACCAACGGGTTGTCCTTGTTCACCAGTTCGCGGCCGGGCACTTTCGCTTTTTCTTCTTCCGGACGCAGGTCGATATGGATTTCAGAACACGGACCGCAGGGGCCCGTGGCACCCATTTCCCAAAAGTTGTCGTGCTTGTTGCCGTTGATGATGTGGTCGGCCGGGAGGAACTTCTCCCAATAAGAAGCCGCTTCGTTGTCGCGTTCAAGTCCTTCTTCGGGTGAACCTTCGAAGACGGTGGCATATAGGTTGGACTTGTCGATCTTCAACACGTCTACCAGATATTCCCAAGCCCATTCGATGGCTTCTTTCTTGAAGTAATCGCCGAAGCTCCAGTTGCCGAGCATTTCGAACATGGTATGGTGGTAAGTGTCATGGCCTACTTCTTCCAAATCGTTGTGCTTTCCGCTGACACGGAGGCATTTCTGCGAATCGGTGCAACGTTTGCTCGTGGCGGGACGGTTGCCCAGGATGATGTCTTTGAACTGGTTCATGCCCGCATTGGTAAACATCAGCGTCGGGTCGTCTTTGATGACCATCGGCGCAGACGGGACAATGAGGTGCCCCTTGGACTCGAAGAACTTGACGAACGAGTCGCGGATTTCGTTTGCAGTCATTTGATTTTTATTTTATGCGTTACTATTTTCCAAAAAGTTTTGCAAAGATAGGCCGTTTTGCCTACTTTTGCAAGGAAATGACTGGAAACGAACGGAAAAAGAGTTGAATTATGGCACTGAATCCGAATAAGGAGTTGAAACTTTATTATTCCATTGGAGAAGTGGCGGAAATGCTGGGGGTGTCCGAGACTTTGCTGCGCTACTGGGAGAAAGAATTCCCCACGATAACCCCTAAAAAATCGGGACGGAACATTCGGCAGTACTCGCAGGAGGACATCGAACAAGTACGCCTGATTCACCATTTGGTCAAGGTGAAAGGCATGAAGCTGGCGGCCGCCCGCAAGGCTTTGCGGAACAGCAAGGGAGAAGTGGAGCGGAATATGGAGATTGTCAGCCGCCTGCAAGCCGTCCGCGAGGAGTTGATGCAAATAAAAAAGGAATTAGACGGTTTGGTCTGATTCCTTTCTATGGTGTGCGGCCGGGAATGTCTCAGTCTATTCGGGTCACTTCTTCTATACCGGTCATGTTCTTCAGTTTGTTGCAGATGGTTTTGACATCCTCCACATCGTGTACTCCCAATTGTATTTCGCAATCGAATATGCCGTCCTTTGTCGAGACGGTCAATTTGTAGATATTGATGTTAAGCTGGTTGGACAGTACACCGGTCATTTCATGCAGGATACCGATATTGTCGATGCCGCTGACTTTGATGGTGGCGGGGAAGAACAACGTTTTATGTACGTCCCACGTAGCCGCGAGAATATGATTACCGTCGCTGGTCTTGAGTTTGGCGGCCACTGGACATTGGCGTTTGTGAATGTAAATGTGCTTGTCGCTGTCGATATATCCCAGCACATCGTCGCCCGGGATGGGGTGGCAACATTCCGCAATAATGAAATTCTGAATGTTTTCTTCGTTCAGAACCACTGTTTTTTTCCGATCTATGGAGATCGGTTGTTCCGGGGTCGGTTTCTCTTTTGTTTTTGAAGAAGGAGACTTCTTCTTCAGGAAGGGGATGAAATGTGTCCAACTGTTGCCCTTGTTCCCTTGTTTCTCGTGAAGCACATTCAAGTCGGCCGTGCCCAACACGACGTTTTTGCTGCCTATGGCTTGGAAGAGTTCTTCGCGGAACTTGATGCGGTGCAAGTCGCATAGTTTGTCGATGTTCATGCTGTTGGGTTCAACCTCTGCTTTTTCGAAGAATTCGTTAAGCATCTCTTCTCCTTGCTTTTGCAGCTCGCGTTCTTCGCGGCGCAGGATGGCTTGTATCTTGTTTTTGGCCTTGGCTGTGGTGGCGAAGTTGATCCACTCTTTCTGTACCCGTTGGGTTTTCGAGGTCAGGATTTCCACTTGGTCGCCGCTTTGTAATTTGTGGCTGAGCGGTACCAATTTATGATTCACCTTCGCACCGATGCAATGGCTGCCGAGAAACGTGTGGATACTGAATGCAAAATCGAGTGCCGTGCAGTCGGCCGGCATCGTCTTGAACTCCCCTTTGGGTGTAACTACGAAGATTTCCGAGGCGTAGAGGTTCAATTTGATGGCATCGAGGAAGTCCAAGGCGTTCGGCTGTGGGTCGTCCAGGATTTCTTTGATGGTGTGGAGCCATTTTTCCAGTTCGTCTTCGCTGTCTGCTGTCGTTTTGCTGCCTTCTTTATATTTCCAATGAGCGGCAAATCCTTGCTCTGCCATCTCGTCCATTCTTGTGGAGCGGATTTGCACTTCTATCCATTGGCCCGTCTTACTCATGAGCGTGACATGCAGAGCTTGGTAGCCATTGGCTTTCGGGTGAGTCAACCAATCGCGCAACCGTTCGGGATGCGGCTTGTATATACGGCTGGCACACACGTAGATGCGGAAGCATTCGCTGATTTCGTCTTCTGCCCTTTGCGGTTCGAAGATGATTCTTACGGCCAGAATGTCGTAGACTTCTTCGAACTCGATATGCTTGTTTTGCATCTTGCACCAAATGGAATAAGGTGTTTTGATGCGTGCTTTGATGGTATAGGTAAGCCCCATCTTATCCAATGCCTCGCGGATGGGGCGCGTGAAATCTTCAAAGAGGGTTTCACGATGGGCGCGGGTTTGTGCCAGTTTGTCGATAATTTGCTGGTATTCCTCAGGATGCTCGTACCGGAAACTCAGGTCTTCCAGTTCTTCTTTGATTTTGTTCAGTCCGAGACGGTTGGCCAGCGGCGCATAAATATAAAGAGTTTCCCCTGCTATCTTATATTGTTTGTTGGGGGGCTGCGAGCCTAACGTACGCATATTATGCAACCGGTCGGAAATCTTGATGAGAATCACCCGGATGTCGTCGCTCATGGTCAGCAACAGTTTCTTGAAAGACTCGGCCTGGGCAGACGCCTTGTCGCCGAAGATGCCTCCCGATATTTTCGTAAGCCCGTCTACGATTTGAGCGATTTTAGGACCGAAAATGTTGGAGACGTCTTCCACGGTGTAGTCAGTGTCTTCTACCACGTCGTGGAGCAAGGCGGCACAGATGGAGGTAGAACCCAAGCCGATTTCGCTGCATACGATTTGGGCTACGGCCAGCGGATGCATGATGTAAGGTTCGCCGGAAAGGCGGCGCACTCCTTTGTGGGCTTGTTTGGCAAAATTAAAAGCCTTGGTAATGATTTCCACCTTTTTGCGGTGGCGTGACGCCAAATAAGTATTTATCAGATGCTGAAAAGCATCATTTACCATTTTCTCTTCGTCAAGTTGTTTTTTGGCAGAATCTTCCATGGTCACCTCCTTTTGTCTTTTGCGACTGTTTTATCTGACTTTCAGTTTTTTCCCGGCTCGTATGCTTGTACCTTTTATACCGTTGAGGCGTTTGAGTTTGGATACGGTCGTTCCGTAACGTTTCGCAATCGTCGAGAGAGTCTCTCCCGAACGTATGGTGTGGGTTCTCGATTTGCTGCGGCTGCTCTTGCTGCTGCGTGAACGTGTAGCGGATGATTTTTTTGCAGATTGGCTTACAGCCACTTCGCTACGGTTGGTGAACAGTTCGTCCGACTTATAAGTGTAAACGGAATCTCCGGCCGCAATGAACGCGCTGATACCGTGGGTAGGCAGGCGGAGAATGCAGCTTTTTTTGGCGCCCGGAATAAGTCCCGTACGGTATTGCGGATTAAGGGCTTTGACTTCTTCCGCCTTGACGTTGCATACAGCTACGATTTGGTCGAAATGCACGTCGCGGTCAACGATGATGGTGTCCGTGCTGGGAGGCAACGTAGTGGTCATCGGGCATATATTATGTTCGCAATAATAGTTCATGACGTAATTGGCGGCAATAAAAGCCGGTACGTAACCTCTTGTTTCCTGCGGAAGATAAGGATAGATTTGCCAATAATCCCTGCTTCCCCCTGCGCGTCGGATGGCCTTGTTTACGTTGGCCGGCCCGCAGTTGTAGGCAGCAATGACCAAAGTCCAGTCGCCGAAAATCTGATAAAGGTCTTGCAGGTAATGTGCGGCTGCATACGAGGATTTGATGGGGTCACGACGTTCGTCTATCAGACTATTGACATCGAGGCCGTACACTTTACCGGTAGAAATCATGAATTGCCACAATCCGGCTGCACCGACCCGGGAGGTGGCTCCGGGGTTGAGGGCGGACTCGATGACCGGCAGGTATTTCAGTTCCAAGGGTAACTGGTAACTTTCCAATGCTTCCTCGAATATGGGTACATAGAAGTTGTTGGCTGCCAGCATGTAAGATACGGAGCGTCTCAGCCGTGTACAATATTGGTCGATGAATTTCCGTACCACCTCGTTATAGGGCATTTCTATGACGTTGGGCAGGCGGTTGAGTCGCGAGATGTATTCCTCCTTGCTGTATTGCGGATTCTCGTCCGAACTTTCGCATTTCTCATCCACTCCCAGATAGTTCTTGGTGTTCCATTCTTGCAACAGGCTGTCTATTTCATAGGTCATACCTTCCGGGAGACCGATCACTTCGTCTTTTCCCGTCTGGTCGTCGTGTACGGTGATGTCGTTTTGTGCTTTCATCCCCGTAGCCAATAAAGCTGCTATACAGAATAATCCGATTTTCTTCATCATGGTTTAAAAGTTTAAATTACATTGGACGCCTACCGAAGCCTCCCGTCCCCGTCCGCCAAAATTAAAGACGGCCGGTTCGATTCGCAAACCCAAATCTTTGGAAATGTCGAAAGACGAGAGTTCCGCGTCCACGTATGCGTCTACTACCGACAGCAGATATACGGCTATCATGGCGAATATACTCATGTCCCGGTACTTGCGGTAATAGTTCTTTTTGTTCTTGAATATTTCTTTGTATTGGTCTTCCCGGCCTGCAATGCTGTAATTCAACGGGAGCATATTTTCGTAGCTCTTCGTGTTGGGGTCGTCATCCATAATATCCAGATAGGCTTGTGAATAGTCGCCATACATCTGGTTGTTCCACGTCAGGGCATAGAGGCAACCTAAAAAGCCGCCGTAGACAATAGGTATTTTCCACAGTTTGCGGTTGTAAATCTGTCCGGCTCCAGGGATAACGAGTCCTAACCATACTGTACGGTTAGAATTGGGTATCCAGCGTTTTTTCTCCTGAGTTGGAGGTAAGTTCTTTTGAATAGAATCATTCTGTTTTGCTAGAGCAGCTGTATCTATAGGCGCTTCCAGCGTTTCCAAAGCAAGTTGCCGGTGTAGGTTGGTCGTATCGGCCAAGGCTAGACTGTCAGCACGATTCTGTGAGCGGATAGAATCGGCTGTAAGTATACCTTCCCTGCGTTTTTGGGCTCGCTGTGCATTCACTTCCATGTTTCCCCAAGGGATACAGAATAGCAGGATAAGCGACAGAATATATGTAAAAGTATGTGCTCTCAAATTATTTTTGTTTATTCCGTTTTTTTCAAAGAATCCAGAATCTCCATAATTCTTTCCAGATCTGCATCGCTATTGAAAGGAATGC
>OGII01001623.1_pt1 | contig 15138 bp, 10 predicted proteins | sample 1571701 | NCBI WGS metagenome assembly OGII01 (sample SAMEA2581950, study PRJEB24529) | metagenome | biome: Human gut stool | place: China | collected 2011
AAACTCTTATGGGAAGGTATTGTATGGCTTCATCGTCATCTGTGCAAACATTGCCAGACCTTGCACATACAACGTCCCCGTAACAAGTATCTTGATGTACGCCGTGCCTATCTTGCTTATAGCAAACTGCGTAAACGCAGGAAATCACAGACTCGTATGATTACACGAAGGTTACTTCAGTTATTGGAAAATTCAATACTGCCAACAGATAATCCAAATGATCGCCTGTCATAATATAACAGGCATTGTTCATTACATAATTGTTGGCATCATATGCAAAAGCCATTTGGTTTCCGATTATTTTCCATACAATTTTTGGCTTAGAAAAATCCTCCCAATAACTGATGCTATCTTGTGTTTCAAACCACTCGTTACTAGTTTTCTTTCGGGCTTTTATTTTTTTGCCATTAACAATATGAGTTTCTCCTGTTTGTTCTAAACGCTCTATGCCAATTGACAGAAGATAATTTTTCACCGCAGGATAACTTTCTATATCATAATGCCGCGAAGGAAATGTGGCTATAATCCACAAGTCCGCCCATTCATATTCATATCTCTTGATATCCCTGCCACGAAGAATCGGTCGTATAAGTTCAGCCGTCCGAACACGTTCATCTTCTGTTTGACAATTCGCTAGTATCTCATCACGCTTTTCGGTAGAAATGATAAAAGCATCATTGAAACCAGTTTTTATCCCATAGTTGATTTGGATGTTCCAATCCTTCAAGGGTATTCCCACAGACTCAATCTTCTGCTTGATGCTCTGTTCAATGGGAGACAATATCACCCATGGGATAGAATCTGCAAAGTTACACTTCACGCCTTGTTGCTGCACGAAATCGCTCAAATTATTCAAGCCATTCGAATCTTGTACCAAACAAGCTTGTGTGTTAAAAATATTTGCTGCTTTTTGAGATAAAAGAATATTTGCTTCTACCGTTATTGCATCGAATATTTTTATACCTGCAAAATCTACCAACATAATAGGATTGGTCTTGCTTGCGAAATAACCTCGCAAGGCTTCACCATACCCTGCACGCATCCATTTATTAGACGTGATATAGCAAAGAAAACCATTGGGAGTAAGCAGGTTCATACCCAACTCATAGAAGAGGCAGTAAATATCACCAGTGCGTGCATAAGTTATGTAACCCATGCATTCTAATACATCGGCACTCTTACCCATAGATTGTAACTGAATGTAAGGTGGATTGCCAATGATACAGTCAAATCCCAAGAAGTTGCCTTCGGCATCGAGTACTTCTGGAAACTCTATACGCCATTCGAATGCACCAAGATAAATTTTGTTGGAGCGTATTTCCTCAAATATATTTTCTAAAGTCGCAATTTCTTTCTTTAAATCGGCAATGCGCTTGTCCGACGCTTTCTTTTCCTTTTTTGTCGGTTCAAACAGTTGAGGCGCTTGTAAGTTTGCCAACTCAGAGCGGCGTTTGTTCAATCTAACCAATCGTGCATCCCGGCGGTTGATCTCTGTTTTCAGTTTCGACTTGATTTCTGTTATAAACGTTTCCAAATCCTGCTTTTCGCTTTTACTTTGGGCATTTTTATATTTAGCTACAGCCTCCTTATATTGGCTGATGCTGATACTAGACTCTCGCAGTACGGTCTGAATACTGTCTGTCAAAGCGAATCGGTGAAGCAAAGAATTTCCACATTTGATGTTAATGTCGATATTTGGTAAGGTTTCTAAATAAGTGTAATTACTTTCAGCCGTATAGTAAGCATTCTTCAACAATTCAATCCACAGTCGTAGGCGGCAAATCTTCACAGAGTTGGGGTTAATATCAACGCCAAATAAACAGTTCTCAATGATTTGACGCTTCTCCTTGAAAAGAGTTTCCTGCATGCGGCGACTTTCCGCATTGAGTGGGTTGTAAGCAAATAAATTACCTTCGGTATCGGTAACAATCAGCTCGTCATTTTCAATGGCAAGTTGATAGTCCGCTTTGCGGATACGCTTACCGGTAGCATCTACCAAAATACCTAATTCGTATTTCAAGAGTATCAGTTCATTGAGAGCAGACACAAGAAAGTGACCCGAACCAACAGCTGGATCACACAGTCGCAAACTGTTAATTAGTTCATTAGCTTCGACTATATTGTCAATATGGTTGTATAGTTCTATACGGGTGGTACAATTCCAGCCATAATAACCATTAAACTTTTGCAACACGGTCTTGGTGATTGCTTCACGGCACATGAACATAGTGATAAAGCCTGGAGTGAATACTGAACCATCCTTGTGACCATTTATGTTTTTTCATCACAGATTCCAATTCGCAACATCGTTTTGTCCTCTCATATAATCTTGCACTTCTTCACTGCCTTCGCTCGCAAAGTTATAAGCGTCGAGAAAAGCAAACAAATATTGCAGGGTGGGTAATGCGTTGACTTGTAGATTGCGTTTTTTATTTCGTAATACGCTACTCGCCAAGACAGGAAGTACCGTACGTTGTGAAAGGCTGTTTATCTTAATTGTTTTACTTTCCAAATCTGTCACCTCGAAAAGAGAACTGTTAAGATAGGGAACGTAAGCAAAATCACGCATAATGGAGTGTGTGCGGCTGCCCATGTCACGTGCAAGCACTTGGAAAAAGAGTGTGTTGAGATCATCATAGTCATGAATCTTAGTTATTGAAAGAAATTTATAGATTGCATCTCCATTGTGGTATTTCAACATCTGAGCCTCCAACAGTTTCAAGAAAAGGATACGATTCATCCAAGTAATACACAATTCCATTGCAACATTGAATAACCGTTCCTCATAATCATTCCCATACAAACGACCATTTATGTGACGCAAACAATCTTCTGCATCCAGTTGGTTAATAGTATTCTCTAGTAATGAAGCCTCGTCACGCCGTTCCACAGCTTTGCGTACAATCACGGTTTTATTATTCTCTTTGCGTTCCTCAATACCAATAATGTGTAGCAGCTCAGTGTAGAATCCACGGTTGAGCGAATTGCTGTCATTTTGGAACGATAGCTTCAAAAGATGTGTATCGCTGAATATCTTATAAAGTTCGATAAGTTTGCGTGAAGCGCTACTGTCTGTTCTATCAAGCAGGTGTTGATAGTCTTGTAAGTTGAAGTAAGTGTATTCAAGGCTATCTTTCACCTCCTCAATATAGGTTGTTGCAATTTCAGTATAGAAGAAATCGGTTTTGTTACTGGTTTTGCGTCCATCCACAAAGTCTTGAAACTCACGACGTAATTGTTTGTTCTGATAGAATTTGCGTTCAAACTCATGGGCATCAAAAATAAAGAATTCATGAATATTAGTAGCGATGAGATATTTAATATCATTGTTCTTCTTATTGACACGTTCTTTAAGATAGTATAGCAATAATTCCTGCAAAGCCTTACGATTAAGATTGTCATTAGAAATCATCTCACCTTTGTTGGTGGTACTCTTTACTTCAATCAATAACCCTATATTGGACTTGATAGTTTTATCCAATCGGATAGCCAAATCAATATCTTCTTCGGGAGCCATGTAGTATGGCTTGTAGAACGTTTCACTCAGAAAATTACGTAAATGTTCTTTTTGCGTGTGTTCTCTTTGCCCATCCACAATATTGTCTCTCAATGTGCGAAGGGCATTTTTGAATAAGTCAAAATCTGTTGTTTCAATCGCAACCTGTCTATATGCTTTGTTCAAAACTTGATTCGGTTTGAGTAGTCCCATAATGTTTGGTAAATGAGTTAATAAAATACAAAGGTAGTCTAAAAACTTGATAATAAAGAATGAACGTATTGGTTTAACGAAAGTTTGTTCTACTGCCAGCCATTATCAACAAACAATAGCAGCAGTAGATTTGACATGATTCTACTTATTATATTGTAATAGCCAGCCAAAGTAATCTTTTCACATCCGGATCTATCACAGGTTGGATAAGTTGTTAACCTGAAGGTAACCGACCTGATGGTATAGGAACAGGAAGAAGTCTGTAATCATGGCATTTACCCGGATAGAGAAGCCACATTTTTTATTGCCGGACTTCCGGCATTGCCTTATCCATGCGTGAAGAGGAGTTTTTTCTTTCATCGCAACGTTCCTCTCACATATCCAAAGGGGGTAGTGGATCCAGACCTGCTTCGGCTTTCTTTTTCCTTCCCATATGACAAAAACCGACTATCCATGACTATTCCTGCCAGTGTACCGGTCGCGCTTGCCTCTCATGGTTTCTTCCCTTATATTCGCACTGACATTTAAACAAGTTGAAATTATGGAAATATGCTACATCGAGGCCGGTGTCCTTGAGAGGATGCTGGCACGCGCCGAGAACCTGTCCGCACATGTGGACAGATTGTATGAGAGAAACCGCCGTAAGGAACCCGGAGAGTGACTGGACGGCCAGGATGTCTGCCTGCGCCTTGACATCTCGCCACGTACCCTGCAGACACTCCGCGATACCGGACGGCTGGCGTTCACCCGCCTCCAGCGCAAGTTCTATTACAAGCCCGAAGACGTGGAGAGGCTGATAACCTACGTCGGCATCAGACGCAAGGAGAAGGCTGTGAGAGAGGGAAGAAAGAACGGAAACCTTTAAAGAGCGGAAGAGATGGAAGGCATTATCGACAAGGAGAACGAACGTGCCCGCAGGTTCTTTGCCCTGCTGGACAACATGGAGAAAAAAGTGGAACGTCTTGCCCGTGACAACCGTCCTCCCTTCAACGGGGAACGGTTCCTGACCGACAGGGAGCTTTCCGGGACGTTGAAGATCAGCCGCAGGTGCCTGCAGGATTACAGGGACCAAGGACGGATTCCCTATATCCAGCTTGGCGGGAAGATCCTGTACAGGCAGTCGGACATCGAGAAGCTGTTGGAGGAGAACTATCACGCAGCATTGGTATAATATCGTATTCAAGTTTAAGGATTGCCGCCGGAATTGCATTTACGATTCCGACGGCAATTTTTATTTAGCCTGCGGCTTCCTTGCCGGCCGCAGGCTTTCTTCTTTCCATCAGCCGGTCCATGTCCGAGGATATCTTCCGGTCGGTGACCTGGGCGTAGACCTGCGTGCTGTCGATATTCGTATGGCCCATCATCCTGGCGATGCTCTCTATCGGAATGCCCGCGGTCAGTGTCAGGGTCCCGAACGAATGCCGGGCCATGTGGTAGGACAGGTTCTCTTTCATGCCTAATGCCACGCCCATTCCATGTACCTCGTACCAGAGGACATCGCGGACCGGCAGCGGGAATACCGGCCTGTCGTCATCCGTGGTGTTGTAAAGATCCAGTATCTGTCCGGCTATGGGATGCAGCGGGATGAACGCCTCCACGTCCGTTTTGGCGCGGCGGATGCGGATATACCTTCTTCCTTCCGAGGTCGTTCCGATGTGACGGGGATGGAGAGCCCTCGTATCCGCGTAGGCCAGACCGGTCAGCGAGGAGAAGATGAACGTCCTGCGCGCCAGCTCCATCATCGGGTCGGGCAGCGGGGTTTCCATCATCCGCTTCAGTTCACTGCGGCTGATATGCCTTAGTTTAGGCGCTTCTTTCCTCTCGTATGCCACGTCCTCTATCGGGTTGGCACGCAATACTTCCCGGTCCACGGCGATGTAGATGAGCCGGTTGAGCCAGCACAGGCAGTGGTTCACGTGTCCGTTCCTGTGTCCCAGCTCTTTCTTGAGAAAGACCTTGAACGATTCGGCGAACTCTTCGGTGATGTCCGAAAAGGCGATGTCCTTCATCCCGCGGGATTCGATGAACTGCCTGAGGTTAAGCTGCGTGGTCTTCGACTGGCGGTAGGTGGAGGTGGAATTGATCTCCTTGGAGCGGACCCTGAGCCGTTCGCGTTCCACCTCTCCGGCCTGCAGGAGGTATTCCGGCACGGAATTGGCACCGGATACGGTGGTCTTGAGCAGCTCGGCCGTGACCACTCCCTGGTTCCTCAGCAGGTTCCCGTACGCCTCTTCCAGCCGGCTTCGGAAGGCGGCAAGGCGGTTGTTCTCCCTGGCTGTTTTGATTTCACACTTCTTGCTGTCCCAGTCTCCGGGTTTGCAATAGATGCCTGTCGTGACAGCCGATTTCTTTCCGTCGATGCTGATCCGGCAGAGGACGGCGGTCGTGCCGTCCGATTTTACCTTGTTACGGTTGATGTAGAATAAGAGCTTGAATGTACTGCGCATGATAATAATTGTTTAAGGATTAAAGAATAAGTTTCAAATCGCGGGTTGCCTCGACGAACCTGTCCATGTCCTCGAACAGTCGCTTCGGAGTTACACGGGCATATATCTGGGTGGTCTTTATGTTGGAGTGTCCCAGCATTTTGCTGATGGTCTCGATCGGCACTCCCTCCTCGAGCGTGACCAATGAGGCGAAAGTATATACTGAAAAGGTAATCATTAGCAATAAGACGTAAAGCGCAGATAATCATGTGTGTTTGTCGTTTGTAGTCGTTAGCTGTCCACCCTTGAAAGAGAAAAAAAGAGCGTATTCAGGTAGTAGTTCCGTTGCTTATCCGTTACCCTTTTTAGAGGTCGGCAACAGGCAGAAAAAAAAGGAATTAGGACGGACTTCTGCAAATCAGCTCGTTTCTTTCTTTTCGCTGTCCTTATTAGACCTTTGAACGGTCTGTTTGTCAGTGGCTTGCATCATTTCAAATAACTCTGTTGAATGTAATTTTATCAACTTAAAAAAACAGAGATATGAAAACAGAATTGAAAGTGCATTTCTATTTAAGAAAGACCGATGAAAAGAAAAACGGCGAGTGCCCCGTTATAGGAAAAATCACCATCGGAAAAGATGTTGTACAGTTCAGTGCAAAAGTTACCGCCAAAGCATCTCTTTGGGATATTGTTTCAGGCAGGGTAACAGGCAAGAGCAAACACGCTACCGAAGTAAACGCCATGCTGGATAAAATGGGGGTGGCGATAAATACCAGTTACCGTAAGTTGCAGGAAGAAAAGAACACTATCACTGCAAGCGAGGTAAAGAACGCTTTTCAGGGCATCGCATCCCAGCAGGAAACACTAATCAGATACTTTGCACGCCACAATGAAGAATTTAAGAAACGTGTAGGTGTGAACCGTGAGTTATCCACACAGGTACAGTATGAAAACTCCCTGAACCATCTTAAACGGTTTATGTCCCTAAAATGCAAGCTATCGGATATTCCATTTACACAGCTTGATTTCTCTTTTATCGAAAAATACGATTTTTATCTACGTGTGGAACTGAAATTAAAGCCCAACACGATATTAGGTATCATGCGCCATTTGCGTAAAATGATAAAACTTACCATTGGTGAGGGAATTATAACCCGTGACCCGTTTGATGGCTATTCACCTGAAAGACCGAAGCCCGAACAAAAATATCTGACACGTGACGAACTGAATAAAATAATGGTCACACCATTAGACCATCCTTGCAGATATTTAACACGTGACATGTTTCTATTTTCCGTCTTTACAGGTTTGGCATACAGGGATATTTGCAACCTGACTGCAAAGAACATCGTCAGGGCTTCCGATGGCGTGCTATGGATAGAAACCACCCGGCAGAAAACCGGAACGCCCTGTGAAATTCCCTTAATGGAAATTCCCCTACAAATCCTTGACAAGTACAAAGGTTTAGCCCCTGACGAAAAACTGTTACCGATGCTTAGCTGTGGGAAACTAAATAAAAATTTGAAGGTGATAGCCAAACTGTGTAACATTGATAGACGCTTAATTTTCCATGCCGGGAGACATACCTACGCATCGGAAATTTGCCTGTCGCAAGGCGTACCGATAGAAACAGTAAGCCGCATGTTAGGACATAGGGATTTGCGTTCCACGCAGATATACGCAAAAATCAGTAATAATAAAATATCAGAGGACACCGACAAACTGGAAGAACGGATAAAGGATAAATTCCGGTTGGTTGGCACAGAACAATAAACATATCATTCTAAATTACTATCAATATGGAAAAGAATACAAAAGCCAAAAGAAGCACCTTTACTGTCTTGTTTTATCTCAATACGTCCAAACGCAAAAAAGACGGCACTTGTCCGATTGTCGGACGCATAACGGTAGATGCGAACTCCGTACAGTTCAGCACAAAAATAAATCTTTCATCCTCTGATTGGGACGCAAAGAAAGGACGGGCGAAAAAAGAAAGAAAAGAACTCATGGAGATAAACCGGACACTTGACCGTTTGGAGAAGCAGGTAAAAGCCCATTATTCCCGGATAGTGGAAACCGAAGGGTATGTAACAGCCGAAAGGGTGAAAAACGCCTTAAACGGTATCGGGGAAAAAGCAAGTAACCTGTTACAACTGTTTCAGGAACATAACGCAGAGTATGAAAAATGCGTAGGTGTAAACCGTGTTTATGGTAGTTACTATTGCTATCTATTGACATTTAAGCACCTCTCTAACTTTATCCGTATGAAATACAATTCGGAAGATGTACCGTTAGTCAGCCTTACACATAAGTTTATAAACGATTTCGATTTCTATTTGAGGGTAGAAAAACGGATGCAGGCAAGCACCGTTTTGGGACACATGATTTCACTAAAGAAGATAGTCACATGTGCCATCAATCAGGGAACACTAAGACGTAACCCGTTTATGAATTATGTGGCGGAACAGCCTTTGAAAAAATACAGGTACTTGACGGAAGAAGAATTTCAAAAGTTACTCACCACTCCGATAGCGACTAAAAGATATTACCGTACAAGGGACTGGTTTATTTTTTCGTCTTTTACGGGTTTGTCGTATGCGGATATGTGCTCCTTGTCGGTTGATAACCTGATAACGGAACAGGACGGCAGCACATGGATAAAGATACCACGCCAAAAGACGGGGACGATATGTAATATTAAACTGTTAAGCATCCCCCTGATGATTATAGAGAAGTACAAGGATGAAAGGAAAACAGATAAGGTCTTCAATATGATAAGCCTTTCCAATATCTGCATTAACCTAAAAGAAATAGCCAAATTATGCGGTATAGAACGGAATTTAACCTATCACATGGCACGCCATACATATGCCACCCAAACGTGTATATCACAGGGAGTTCCGATAGAAACACTTTCCAAACTCATGGGACACTGTTCTATTCAAACGACACAGATATACGCCAAAATCACCAATCAGAAAGTAAACGAGGACATGAAGAAGCTGTTTAATAAAGTAAGCGGTAAATACCAAGTGATTGAAAGCGATATAACCGCAGAAATAGCACATAAGAAATTTCCCCATTGGAAGAAAATCAATCAGATATTTCCCCCCAAAAAATAAAATACAGTTTTACCTATAATAAAATATTACTTCTACCGTTATAAAAAAGTCACTGTTAAAATGCCAAACTAACAGTGACTTTGATAAGATTTCAAATCGTTCTGCTACGCGATTTGAGTGTAAAAACAATTCAATCTCTTCTCCACGGATGTCTAATATCTAAAGATAAGGACATCCGTTTTTAAAAGAAGATTAATCCCCCTTTTTATGAATATGGGGCTTCAAAGATGGTGTGTTCCCAGGCGTCTGCTTGTTGTCTCTTTGACGACGATCAGGCTTTCCTGTAGAAGTCGCAATTCTTTTAGGACCAGGTTTAATTCCCATAATAATTTTTTATAAGTAAAACATATTATCATCACGTATTCTCATTTACTGGAGAGACATCTATAAGAGCCAGCCGTATATCATTTCTAATTTATCAGCAAACGGATGCCTATGACACTAATAAATATAATGCTAATAGTGTGCCAAAATTTATAATTCATGATTTGTAAGTTGTTGCGCCAGAGAAACTGACAAGAATACATTTTTATAAGGCAATATTCTGCCAATATGACTTAACAAGTCTTTACATCTCTTTACAAGGGTTATACTGTAAGATTGTATATAGTTACCTAAAAAATAATTTTTATGGACAAGTTAAATTACGGAGTAATAGGAAATTGCTGCACTGCGGCTTTGATTTCGGATAAAGGCAGTATAGATTGGTTATATTTCCCTAACTTCGACTCACCTTCCATCTTTGCATCATTGCTCGATCGGGAGAAAGGGGGATATTTCGGCTTCGAGGTTTCTCCGGATTATCAAATATCGCAATCGTATGTTCCTCATACAAATATTCTTTCGACCAACTTCGTATCAGAAGAAAATGAATTTGCCGTTGTAGATTTCATGCCTTGTTACCATCTGAGCGATGCGAGCAATTGTTATCGTCCGGCAGAGATCTACCGATATATCCGCAGAATCAAAGGTACTCCCCGTTTTAAAATCAACTATGAGCCGGCTCCGGACTATGCCCGTGGAAAGACAATTTTCAACACGACCTCGGAATATATAGAGACCTACTCTACTTCTAACAGCAAAGATAGGCAATATCTTTATTCCTCACTACCTTTGCACAACATCTTGGAACAGAAAGAAATCGTACTGGCTAAGGACGAGTTCTTGCTACTTTCATATAACGAGAAAGTAATACCCGTCAACATTGAGCGTGAGAAACTGGAATACTGCCGGACGCTGGTTTATTGGTTGAATTGGACTGACCGAACCAAGAAGTTTACGGTCTATAACGATATCATTGAGCGAAGTCTCCTAGTTTTAAAATTGATGTCTTTTTATAATGGAGCCGTATTGGCGGCCATAACAACTAGCCTACCGGAAACGATCGGAGAAGTCCGTAACTGGGATTATCGTTTTTGTTGGCTGCGCGACGCCTCCATGTCCATTGAAACTTTGTTCCAGATAGGCCATGTGGAAGCCGCAAGGCGGTTCATGAGATTTGTCCAGTCTACTTTTGTTTCTCAACACGATACTTACCAGATCATGTACGGTATTCGCGGAGAAAGAAAATTGACGGAAGTTATTCTGGGACATCTTTCCGGTTATAAGAACTCACGACCCGTTCGGATCGGTAATGATGCTTACCACCAGCTTCAAAATGACTCGTTCGGCTATTTAATGGACCTGATCTACCAATACTATCGTTTGATGCCCGGTACATTGGACGAGGTGGAAGATATGTGGGAAATGGTAAAAAGTATCCTGACGAATGTGATGATTGACTGGAAAAAACCAGACAAAGGCATTTGGGAGATTAGAGGAGAAGGACAGCATTTTGTTTCCTCCAAAGTTATGTGCTGGGTCGCATTAGACAGGGGAGCTCGTATTGCAGATTTATTAAACAAACCGACATACCGGAGACGTTGGTCGGAAGAAGCGACCGTAATCAAAGAAAATGTCATGAAAAACGGTTGGAAAGAAGAGATGCAAAGTTTCTCGCAAGCCTACGGTAATTCCGGCCTTGATGCGTCCTTGTTGTTAATGGACCCGTACGGATTTATCGATCCGAGAGACATACGCTACCATAAAACAGTGCAAGCGATAAAGAATGCGTTACTTTACAAAGGGTTGATGTACCGTTATAAATCTCATGATGATTTCGGACTTCCCTCTTCCGCCTTTACTATTTGTACGTTCTGGCTCATTCGTGCTCTTTATGTCATAGGAGAAAAAGAAGAAGCACGTAGTCTGTTTGAGGAAATGCTTCATAATTCAAATCACTTGGGACTTTTCAGTGAAGACATTGATTTTGAAACCAAGGAGCAACTGGGGAATTTTCCTCAAGCATATTCCCATTTGGCACTAGTCAATACCGCTATATTGTTTTCGGAAGAGGACATACGACTGTTTTTTAAATAAACCTTCTGTATCTCTTTCATTTTGGAAATATTTTTTCACTATGAAAGAGATTTTATTCTATTTTTATAGGACAAAGCTCATAGGAATCAATATGGAAACGAATAATTTACTGGCCCCATTATTTTTTGTATTGATAGGGTTGATGGGAGGTGCGATTTTAAAATTCGGATTAAAAAAGATGCCTCTTCCTTACACGGTCGGGCTATTTGCCTTTGGATTATTGATCGGTACGTTTGACCGGATAGGCTGGTTAGAAAGCATTCCTATATTAAAATCATCGATCGATTTTGCCGGAAATGCTAATCCCGATATGATACTTTATATTTTTCTTCCGATCTTGATATTCGACGCTGCTTATGAACTGGACGTGCATATCTTTCGAAAAACATTGACAAATGCCACTATATTGTCCGTACCGGGTGTCATTATTGCGATGTTGCTGACGGCTGCCTTGATGATAGGGATCGGAACGTTCGCCCCTTCTTATGAAGGGTGGAACTGGACATTTGCATTGATGTTCGGAGCCTTGATAAGTGCGACAGACCCAGTGGCCGTTGTCGCATTGTTGAAAGAGCTAGGCACCAGTAAACGTTTCTCGACGCTAGTGGATGCCGAGTCAATGCTGAACGATGGAACCGGTATTGTCCTTTTCATGCTGTTTTTCGGAGCCTATACCGCTACTGGTGTTTCGGATTCTCCCGTAGCGGACTTTATAATTGTATCAATAGTTCATTACTCGTATAAAAACCAATAATCCATAGATTACACAATAAAGCAATCGCAACCAAGGGAAATCCTATGGCATAACCTAATTTCAGAATTTTACTACAGATTGAAAATAGTGTCTTCCCTTCTCCCGCACCAATCGCATTACTGACTAATGAGCCTGTTGTAAGCGCAAAAGAATTCGCTATCACAAAAAATATAGCCGATACGCTCCGGGTTATATTGGAAATCGCTAACTCTATTTTTCCCAAATGCTCAATTGAAACGAAAAACAAGAACCAAGGGGCTACACTAATAAACGCATGAAGCATACTCCATATTGATAACTTCAAGACTTTTATAAGTAAATTACCATTATAGACCGGCCTTAACCCATATTTTTCTTTATCCAATCGTATCCACATATAGAAGAAAAGCATCATAAAGGAGCCCATCTCTGCCAAAGAAGAGGCAATTGCCGCCCCCGAGATTCCTAATTCCCTAGTGAATATCAAATAAAAATTTAAAGGGATATTGATTAATACCGCTATGGCAGCAGCCCAAGATAGAGCTTTTGTATGCGTTATCCCCACTAAAAAAGAACGTATCGCTAAAAATGGGAATGAAAACAACAATCCAAAGCTACGCCAATCCAAGTATAGGATTACCGCTCGATAAATATCCGAGGAAACGATCAGCTTCTTTAGTATAAATGGGGAAACCGTATGAATGAGAAGGTAAAGAAAGATAGCCAATCCCAAAAGGAAAAATAAGCCTTGAAAAAAGGTCTTGCCGGTTTCCTTGTAATCTTGCTCTCCATTCCTTCGAGCTACCATTACTTGCAACCCAATGCTAAATCCAAAACCAAGCATATAAATCGCTAAATAATAAATTCCGGCGATAGCGGACGCTCCTAATTCTATCTCTCCAACGTGGCCTAAGAAAACAGCATCCGTAATATTGATTAATTGTTCCATTAAGATGCTCATCATTACAGGAAAGTTGATGAGCCATATGTATAATTCATTGCTCAACTGTATAATAGTACGATACAACATACCGCTTTTATGCAGTATGTTATTTCGTAATCCATAAAATAAAAGGATATAAAATCTCCGTGACAAATAAAGCTGTATTTGTCAAATAGCTGAATAGCTTTATTGGATAGGGCTAAAAGAAAAAACGGCTAAATAGACGTCTCTATCCAACCGTTCAAAAGATCTTCGCGATAATCTTTTGTGCTCACAGTCAAGGTTAAACTCGAAAAACATATAACTTCAAAATGAATTTATAACATCATTTTGTTTTGATGTTGGCAAAGGTAAGCCTTTATTTGTAAATAACAATTTTTTATCCTGTTTTTTTTACTATTATATCTTTTTTTCTTCTCTAGAATATTTTCGTTTTAATTTATGGTCTCTCTTGTGCTCGGATATTCAAAAAAACACAATGGAAAGTTCAAGAGATGAAAGCAGGGCATAAAAAGGGTGTGTCATGACACACCCTCTTGTGAAACCATAAAAAGGATTTTCAGCCACAATGGAAATAAGTATTGACCAGCTTCAACATCTCTTCCGGATTATTCTCTAGGTCCTTGCGTAAAGAAGTGTCATCATAAGATTCCAGTTTACGGATGATGCCGTCTATCATACTCGGACTAAACACATTATATTTTTCAAAAACAGCACGCTGTTGTCTTAAACGGGCGGCTGAGGCTGCGCAACTGTCTGGGAGTTGATCCAATGTCTTTAGGCGATCTTGATTCTCTTCCTTATGAATATTCACGTTTACATAAGTCTTCTCAGCGATTTCCAAAGCATCATCGATCTCAAAACCATGGCGGCACGCAACTGCCAATCCTGCCAATAATTGGTATAAATCAGCGGAGCCATCCGGTGAGCGCATCTCGACCGTTTGCTTTTGGCTCGTATCATAATGGCTGGCAGGTTCCAATGGGTTCGCCAAAGCACACATGTCCGTTTTTGCGGCCCAACCTAGCGGAACACGAACTAAAACTGAACGATTCCGATCTCCCCAACAAATATTCGTAGGTGCTTCTTGGTGTGGAACCAAACGGAAATATGAGGTTGGATTCGTATTTCCAAAAGCCGTAATAGAGGAAGCTAAGCACATCATTCCAGCGATAGCCTTACGGGCGGTTTCGGATAAGATACCATTCGCTAACATCTGATTCTTGCCATCTTTCATGATACGCATATGGACATGCAGACCGGAACCTGCTTTTCCCACCGTAATTTTCGGAGCGAAAGTGATGTTATATCCATATTCATGCGCTAGATTGCGGATCGCCCATTTTGCGATCATCAATTGATCCGCTGCATTTTCCGCAGGACATGGTAAGAACTCGATCTCATTTTGCTCATAGATCAAACCATTTAACGTAAAGTTACCAACTTCTGAATGACCATATTTAATTTGTCCCCCGGCTTGCGCTATGCAGTGCATGCACTCCGTCCGGAACTCATTGAACTTAGCGTAAGGAGCGGATTCATGATAACCTTTTTGGTCGGTAGCAGGGAAAACGCCTTCATCCGGTGCGATTACGTAATATTCTAATTCACCCATTGCCTCAAAATCCATTCCCGTCACCTCATGAAAAGCCTTACAAGCTTTATGCAAGGTATATTCCGGGGAACTTTCTAAGGGTTCTCCATCCTTATTGAAGAATGAGCAAAGCATGGTAAGCGTAGGTAATTCCGCAAACGGATCCTCGAAAGCCGTACGGAAACGGGGCACC
>OGII01001633.1_pt1 | contig 15081 bp, 8 predicted proteins | sample 1571701 | NCBI WGS metagenome assembly OGII01 (sample SAMEA2581950, study PRJEB24529) | metagenome | biome: Human gut stool | place: China | collected 2011
CCCCATACCCTCGAAGAATCCGCAAAGATTCAGTCCCGAAGCGTCAATAGCACGTTTCATGAAATTCACATACCTCCGCCCCGGAGAGTAACTCTTGTCATTATCATGGATAGCCGCCCAATGCACATCAGGCCAAAAATCAGGTTTTATATCCGCTGCCATAAAATACATAGTCATTTGCCATAAAGGGATTAATTTCACAAACGGATCAGATTCCCATACGCCCGGTTTGTCGGTGGAAATAGTTGCCACTTGCATGAAGTACGATTTATGGGCAACCAAAGCTTCGTTCAAGAAAGCATTTATACGCCCGCCCGCCAAAGCCGAACGTGCTCCCGGACGCTTGAAGGATTCATGTTCCAGTCTCAGATAGCCTTCACTCAACGGATCGTTTCTCATCATATACTGAGCAAATGAACAGTAAAGATTATTGGTCACTTCCGTCCAACCATTGCCTTTCATCTGGGCAACCTGGTTGCCATGCCCAAACTCATGTCCGAAAACCCATACATTATTCTTTCTATAAAAGACCTTCGGAACCAACATCGCATCTTCCGTGTTGGGATAATTGGCACATACTCCGTTCCAATTAGGACTTCCTCCCCAAGAACGGACGCCAAAAAAGCGGTTAGCAGGCACAGCATTGTTTTTCACCAGTCCCATCATCAGATATTCAAAATCCAACATACGGTCGTGCATATCGACTACTGCCTGAATTGCGTTTGGCGCACATTTGGCAAAGGCATTCACCGTATTCTGCAAGTGTACTCTTTGTCCCAGAATATCCATCATCGCATTCGGAATATCCACCGCACTTCTCTTAGCCCTCTCCAATATTTCCGGCCAAGTGGCATCCGTATCACCACGTCTTACATCCCAATAGCCAATCTGTTTACCGAAACAAAAATGAATATCGACATCTGTATCTCCGGCATCATCTCTCGTCCAATATTGAATATAGCCATTACCCGAATTTGCCGGAGTAATCACATTCAAACCTCCCCGCAAGGAGATCACGCTTTTCTTTCCACCTTCCCTATAATCGGCAATGGCAAGACTCAGCGGGGTATTGCTTGCTCCTTTGTACATAACGAAAACCAGCACCGGCTCTCCCTGCGTAAAATAGATTCCCGTCGGATTATCATATATGCTTCTTGAGCCTATAGTCAGTTCTTCTGCCACTATTTCAGGACTCTTGCAAGAATGGTAGGTACTAAAACGAAATTTTTTATCGTATTTCCCTTCCAGCAACTCTTTCGCTAATTGATAAATAACGGCGGTCTTGATCTCCTTAAGGCTTTCTGAAGTCACTGTACCCTTTAATTCCGAATAGGTCTCGTCCGTAAAGAACTTTTGCGCTTCCAAAATGTCATTTGTATTATCCGAATACTGATAACACTCAAACTCGGCCAGAGCCACATTGACGTTATCAATTCCGGGCGTCATCCGATCGATACGTACACGCACTTTACTCACTTGAAGGCTATTAACACTAATATCAACAGCCGCTCCCGCCGTTTGTGCGGCTACAAAACCGATTTCCTCATTCCAAGTAGTTTCGCCTTCTTTCAAAACCGAAACACCTCCACTGGCAAAAAGAGAATTTTTATCATTGTTCGAACGTTGCATCAAACGAACATAACCTATGTTTTCGGGCTGTTCCAATGTATATTCAATGATAATAGAATGTCCTCTATTGGCTTCCGGCGAACCTAGTGAGGCACTACTATAATTTGTCGAATAGTCTCCATCAATAGTTTTACTGACATCCTGATTGCCGTAAACATTGCCTTCTATAAGTTCCGCGCTTTTTACCTTCAATTTCGTATCACCCATACCTTCAGTGGAGGCTTTCTCCTGAATGATAGTAAAAACTACGGGGTCTTTTAACGCAGTTGAGACAAATTTAATATGCCCCGTGCGATTCTGAAACGTGATGTTCTTATGTACTGTAACCTTAAAAATCTTGTCTGAAAAAGTTCTTGTCACTATCGGTTGTTCTATTATTTCAACCCAGCCTTCCATATCAGCCTCTATCGTAGGTTCATTAGCGACATTAGAAGTTACAGTCAACAAAAATTCTTCACCCTCCTGTGTCACTTTCCTAGGGGTGGACTGATCAAAAAGAATCGCATATTCTGTTCCTAATTGAACAATCTTTATTTTCAAAGGCTGGCAACCCGGTGCCGTTAACCGGTATTCTGTCTCACGTTGCGTGGCTTCCTCATTCTCGGCAACGGAAAAACGAATGATAGCATTTTCTCCATCCGGAATGATTTCGTAATTACACCATTGAACAACTCCTAAAGAAGCAATTTCCCAGTCTCTCCGGTTCGTTATTACTTTCACGTCAAATGCTTCTACGGCATCCGAACCCAAATTGATTGTTTCACCAATCAAGTCTGTTTTTAGAAAGGGATCTATCACCTCTTCATCGTCACTGCAAGCAGTAAAAAGTAATAGGACGCATAGCACTGTCAACATGGTACCAAAGTGTGTCTTCAAGAAATTTACCATAATAAATAATATTAGATTTAACTGATAAAAAATCCGTTGGCCGGAATCCTTTTATACTCAAACCAACCAACGGATAAAGCTATTTTTCAGATATATATCTTATTTAATGGATACTCCGTAAAGTTTAAGTTCAGCCAATCGGAATTGCCACCTTCCACCTGCATCAGTGGTACTCTCACAATTCCAAGTTTGTACTATACGTATAAACTTAACCGGGGTATCACAATGGCAAGCTGATGTTGTGAAAGAAGCTCCCAAGTTAACCGCACCTGCCGCGCTCAAATCAGCCACACTATATGACTTTCGAGCATTAGGAATATCCTCAAATGTACCATCAACAGACCAAAGTACATCAAATCCTCTCAATAAAGAGACTTCATTTTGTAAACACTGTGTCCATGAGATGGCAAAATCTGTAACTCCTTCCGGAAGTTGCAATTGGAGATAAGGATTAGTGCCGCCGGTATTAACAAAGTTCCTATTAGGGAATGGAGTCTGCACATACGTTGCAGGATCTTTATCAAACAAACTCGCAGCAGTTGTATTACCTACAAAATCGGGGAAATTGAAACTCAACATAGAAGCATCCAACCCTTTGTTATTATACTCATATTCTTTACCTGTCACTGTCAGATTAAACTCCCGACTATCAAAATCAAAATTAATTCCTTCTATTTCGGTAATTTTAATAGCCACTCGTCCTCCTACAACCAGATTTGTCAAATCATCACCGCTTCCTGCCGATACCGACACCTTCAATGAAGCTTCTTTTCCCGGCTCAAACGTTACCAGACCGTCATTTTCCAGCGTTACTGAGCTAGAAGACAAGTATCCTTCCTTTCCATCGTTATTCACAACTTCTACCTTAGCCGTGAAATCCCATTGGTTGTCTATCTCTAACCCCATAGGTATAGTGAATAAAACAGGATCCGTACTATTTATAAACCCTTGGACACATTCTTCCTCAGAGACTTTAAATTCCAGCTTCGGAGTGGTAATCACAGGCTTCATGACATAGAGATTATTCATAGAATTTACAGAATCCGTAGCACTAACCAGTGAAATGGGCAATACAAAAGTCTTATCAGCATTTTCCGGAAGTTCTACCAAGGCTTGAATTGCACTCGTTTTCATCACCACTTTGGACATTTTATATCTCTCATCGGACTGAAAAATCAACTCGCTGCCATCTATAGAATAGGTATTTGAAGGCAAAATAGTATAATTTTCATTGTATTCCTTTAATGCTTCATCCGACAATACGGTCAATTGAGCCTGAGCCGTTAATGACGGATCACATCCGGTCTTCATGATTGTTATATCAAAAGAAGCATCCTGACCGGTATTATAAAGAATTTTACTTTCTTCTCCGGTTTGCTTCAAAGACAAGATCTTATGATATTCTTTCGGATATGTATCATCATATTCATCACATGCCGTATAGACAAATGACAATCCGCATAATAATGGTATAAATAAACTTTTCTTCATAAATTTGCTTTTTAAATTCATAATACAATTAGTAACCGTATGCCTGAACCATTTGCGGGTTTTTATACACTTCGGCATTCTGAATAGGAGCCAGATATAAACGGTCGTTCCATCTGAAAGGCTGGTCAATAGTAGTCCTTACATTAAATTTTTCAAACGGTACATCTTTCACCATTGCGTTCAACCCCTCACGTTTAGCACCAAAGTATTTCTGACCTTCCGCCCAACGGCGCACATCATGATAACGATGGCCTTCATTCCAGAACTCAATAAATCGCTCATTATGAATCATTTCAATTAATTTACTCTGTTCCGGTACAGTCGTAGTCGTGGGAACACCGGCACGGTCACGAACCTCCTTCAAGTTGGCTAAAGCATTTGCCAGATTGGCACCACCTACGTTCGCCTGACATTCCGCCAGATTCAGATACAATTCTGCCAAACGTATAAGAGGTATCGGTTTGGTATCTCCAGCCTGGAAAGCTCCACCATCGAATACAAATTGAGCTGTCGGATTTACATATTTCTGGGTCATAAATCCTGTAACATTATAGTTACGCGGACTTCTGGTAAGGTCGTATCCATGTCCTGCAGCAGTCTTCATGTTCAAAACGCATGGCGAACCTGCATCGCCACTGCTGGCCTTCAACAACTTTGAACCGTAATCACCACCATCGAACGCCATCCATGCGTAAAAACGCGGTTCACGGTTCACACAAAGTTTAATAATATCCTCTCTGTTGTTTCCTGCTATTCCTGCTTTTTGGAACCATTCTGCTCTTGAAGCAAAATCGCCTGTTGAAGCGGCCTCTTCAGGCAACACACCATCTTCCGTATAGAAATGTTCAATGGTATATAGCGTCGGAGAAATAGCTGAAAATCCCCCTGCCCAAGAAGTCTTATTACCTGTTTGGAATATATGCGCCGGTATACGTCCCTGTATTCTTGAATTAATATTCTTACCGGTTAGCCCCCAGATTAATTCCTTATTATGCGGATAGCGGGAAGCAACCATATAACGAAGCATCATTACTCTTTCTTTGAACTCTCTGTTCTCCTGAATATTATTATCCTCCTTTCCCGGCACATAAGGTAACCACTTATCACTATTTCCCAGTTCTGTCTGATACAATGTCATATCAGAAGCTTCCGTTCCATAAAGACGGCATCCACCCTCATTAAGCGCAAAATCCAATGCCTTCTGACAGGCCTCCATCGCTCTTTCCCATTTTTTCTCATTATAACTGCTGCTTACCAGTTCAATGCCATAATCATCCCGTCCGATAGATTCTTTATATTTAGCATCATCACCTACAAAAAAATCTTTATCCCCGGGAGTATTCACTTTATTCTTCCATGAAGAAAAAGGGAATTGACCATTCCAAAGAGGAGAAGCAGCATACATCAGTACACGAGCTTTCAAAGCTTTAGCCATCGTAGAAGTAGCACGTCCCCATTCTGTTCCCTCACGGGTCGGCGGCAAATTCTGTGCTGCCAGATCAAGTTGATATGCAATCCAGTTAACACAATAATCATAATGACATCTTCCACCAAACTCGGAAGAGGGAGTACTCTGAGGTACATATTCCGTAACAACAGGTATAGGACCGTATTTTCTCAGTAATGCAAAATGATAATAAGCAATTAAAAAATGAGCTTCGGCCAACCACTGTTCTTTTTCACCCGGTAACCATTCCTGCAATAAGGTTTCACCGGGATTATTTTCGACCTGACGTAAAAAAAGATAGCATTGACCAATATACTTATAATAATTACCCCAAAGTCCATCCGGATTGGCTGCCGAGACTAAATTATATGCATAATCATCCCAAAAAGCTCCACTATCGTTCCGCCATTCTATCGGCAGTGCAAACTCATCTGTGGAACCATTAAGAGCACTTGTGTGACCAATAGGAGAATCATCTTCCTGAAGTCCTGCATAACAAGTGAACAGAAATCCTAAAGTACTTTTCCGGGTCTTTGTGGCATCCTGTAGCCCTGCTTGTTCAGGCGGAACTACATCCAGATAATCACAAGAAACTAAATTAAATGAAAGAGCAGTCACAATCAGACCCACTCGAACTATATTTTTCAGAATATTCATATCTTCTATGATTTAGATTATTAGAAATTAAGTTGTAAACCTACATTGACCGTACGTTGCAACGGATAGCTATTCCAACTGCTCAATTCCGGATCCCACAAATCAAACGGGCTGAAACGAAGCAGATTCGCACCACTGACATAAATACGCCCATACGGAATTTTATAACCGATTTCCAGATTCTTCAGACGCAGGAAAGAACCATTACGCAACCAATAAGTACTGTTGACCGTATTATTACCTATATCACCGGTCGTCAATCCCAAACGCGGATATTCGGCATTCGGATTCGGATTATCTACCGACCAGTGATTATCTGCAATAAATTTCAACACATTCTTATTCGGTATACGATTCCCTTCAAGGAAGGGGTCCAAACCATTGATCAGAATGGAACGCAATGCCGAACCACTGAAGAAAATACCAAAGTCGAATTTTTTATAATTAATGGTACCACCGAAACCATATTGCAAACGTGGAACAGAACCGTACTTGGAAATCATACATTGGTCGTCTTCCGTTATTTTTCCATCACCATTCAAATCACGGTATTTGATATCACCGACCTTCGGAGTGCTATTTCCTACCATCTGTTCCGGGCTGTTGTCTATCTCCTCCTGGCTCTGTAACAGCCCTTCCGAAATATACCCGGACAATCTGGAATATGTTTTTCCTGTTTCCGACTTCCAAATAGTAGGATAATCCGGTTCGTCTTTATAAACCAACTTATTTTTATTATATGTCAGGTTAGCCTGAAAACTAGCCCCCAAATCTTTAGAGAAATTCTTATGATAATTAAGGCTGAATTCCACACCCTTATTATCCATTTTACCGACATTTCCCCAAGGTTTTGCTTTACCATAACCCAAAGAATTAGGCCAAGACTGACGTTCCATAAATATATCGTAACGTTTGTCATAGAAATAGTCTATTGTTATATTCCAGTGGTCAAACAAAGTCATATCTACGCCAATATCAAATTTCTTCGCTTTTTCCCACACAGCATCCAGATTTGCATAATAGGCAATCTCCGGACCTCCCAATGTGTGATTCATACTCTCTCCAAATGTCCACTTTATCTGATCCAATTTATTATCCGTCAGCTTATCAATATATAAATAATAGCTTCCGCCCGCTTGTGCCAGATCATCGCTACCTACCAATCCATAAGAGGCTCTCACTTTCAGGTTATTCACCGCATTTTTCAAAGGTTCAAAGAACTTCTCATTACTGATAACCCATCCTAAAGACATTGCCGGGAAGAAACCGAAACGCTTCTTCTTGGCAAGACGTTCCGTACCGTTATAACCGAAGTTGATTTCAGCCAGATAACGTTGTCCGTAATCATATGTGAAACGTCCTGAGACTCCTTGATTACGATTAGGAAGCACATCACTTCTGTATTCCCTTTGCCGGTACATCAACATACCTCCGACATTGTGCAAACCAAATTGACGATTATAACTGATATTTCCCTGAAATTCAAATGTCTGATCCGAACTTCTGGCAATATCCGACTGTGCTATATAGTCTGCACCTTCCTGAATACGTTCCAAGTCATATTCCAACGGACTATCTTCACTGTATCCCACAGCTCTGAAAAGATAAGGAGTAATGGAACGATTGTAGGAACTGCTGGACCAGTTTTTAAAGTTTACCCAGATATTTGCCTTCAATCCTTTTGTTACAAACCCAAAATCCTGCTCCACTTTAATGACTGTATTCAATGTATTCGCATTCTGCTCCTTATAAGAAGTCATCATCTGCGCATAAGGATTAGGATAGAGATAGTCCGAACTCTGATAATCAGATCCATAGCGGATATACGTATCACCCGGTTGCGCAGGATAAGTTGCAGGGAAAGTTACCGGAGTAGTCGTCAGAATCATTTTAAACAAATCAGCACTATTGATATTAGGCCCTTTGTTCTGACGGATCTGAGCATTCATATTCATCCTGATTGTCGTTGTGGGGGTCAACTTATAGGAGATATTATTCTGGAACGTATAATTCATGATATTAATATTATTGTTCCACGAATAAGCTTTCTCCGTATTCAGCAAACCACTATCGTGGCTGACATTCAAGCTCATATAATACTTCACTTTTGTACCTCCTCCCGATACATTGATATTGGCACGCTGCGTCATTGTCATCTTTTTGAAAATGACATCCTGCCAATCCACATTCGGATATACATAAGGATTTACCCCGTCACGGGTCAACTGGATCCGTCTGTCCGAATACAATAATTGATCTTTCGATTTATTCGGATTTCTCGACAGGTCAGCTTCATTGTAAAGTTCCATATATCTGGGACCATCTACAAACTCAGGAAAATCGGACATGATATTGAAAGAGTTCTCCGCACTAACATTAACCTTCGTCTTCATATTGTAATCACCTCCCTTTGTAGAGATTATCATTACACCATTTGCACCGCGTGCACCATAAATTGCAGTTGCAGAAGCATCTTTTAAGATGGAGAAACTCTCGATATTTTCCGCCGGCACATAGTTCAGATCAGATACTGAAATTTCTACATCGTCCAATAATATAAGCGGTGTTGTACGCCCGCCAAAAGTAGAAATACCGCGAATATAAAAATCAGCCCCGGAACCCGGCTCTCCTGTTTTAGTGGTAGCAATCACACCTGCCAGCTTACCGGCAAACGAAGTACTTAATTGTGAAGTCGGCATTCGTAAAATATCTCCTTTCACATTTGTAATAGCCCCTGTCACACTCACTTTCTTTTGTACTCCGGAACCTACAACAACGACCTCGTTCAACGTCTGCTGTTCTCCGGACATCGTGACATTAACCACCCCTAAATCTTCTACCGGAGCTTCACGTTTCTGGTAACCGATGTACGAGAAGACCAGTACGGCTTTGTCTCCGCTCACAGAAATAGAATATCTACCATTCAAATCCGTGATAGTTCCACTTTTCTGACCTTTCACAACAATGTTCACACCTACCAACGGCTCGCCGTCTATGGCGTCTGTAACCACACCTGTGACGACTCTTTTCTCTCCTTTCTGCTGTACACTCTGTTTATTCACTTTCAGTACAACTTCGTCTCCCCGGACTAAATAGTTAACATTACTCCCTTCAAATACAACTGACAATACTTTTTCAATCGTACCTTGGCAGTCAATGTTTTTGCGCTTTACTTCATCCAAATCTGCTGCATCGTAAAAAAACACATAATTACTGTTTTTTTCGATCTGACGGATAGCTTGTACTTCACTAAAATACCCTTTCACCTTTATGACTCCCTGTGCTGCTATTGCAATCAATGGGAAACAAAAGATTCCAAACCAAATGCACATGAGGTACTTCCACCTGCCATGCTGTTGCTTTTCTTCCATACTAAATAATTAAAAGATTAACATTAAAAAATTATACAAACATACTATAGTATACCTTTAACGGAATATGATATATTCTCCATTTTCCTTTCTATATCGCCACCCTGTACTGAAGCACATTTTTTCAATAGCTTCTTCCAATGACTCATTATAACGTAGACGCCCGTTTAACAGATTCTTGGTTGCCTGTCCGTGTTCCAATGATATTTTTACATTATATATTCTTCCTACAATCTCAATCCATGAACTTAAATCAACATTTGTAAATTCATAATTACCATCTTTCCATTTCACTCCTTGCATTTCATCCACTTTCACGCTTGCCTTCTCCGCGTTGAAGGTCAATTCTTGCGAAGGTTTCATCTCAATAGTATGCTCAGTACCTACTATCGTAAAATCGACTTTACCACTAAACAAAGTGACTTTAGAAATATTTGCCTGTTCCTGATTAATTAAAAAAGAAGTACCTTTTACTTCTACAAAAGCCCTATCAATGTATACGATAAAATGTTTGCCATCCTGTTTATAAACATCAAAATGGGAATTTCCTTTCAACCACACTTTTCTATTCTGAACAAAATTCTCCGGATAACGGATAGAACTTCCCGGATGCATCCAAACTCGTGAACTATCAGGCAGCATATATAGACGCCCTTCTTTTGATACAACTTCTACAAAAGCATCTTTCGCCTCATTTACCTTATTTCCGGAGAAATACATCCAAGTTGCTCCAAGTAGCAAAACAAGAGCTACGGCAGCCACAGATAGCCAATATGGTATATAAACATGCTTTTTCTGTTGTCGGCAATCCAGACATTTCTGTCTTACCATTTTCCACATCTTTCGCCCTACTTCATCGTCAAGTTCTTTTTGTCGATCCATATTCCATTGCAGGTGCATTCTTTCTTCAAACTCTCGATGATGAAATAGTTCCTTTTGTTCTTTTTCATCCAGTTTGTCTGCTAATAAAGCTTTGATTTGTTCATATAGTTTCTTATTCATATCTATCTTTTTCACATTTTTCATTTTCATTATAAAACAAGCGTCTCTAATATTAAATACGAAACTTTTATGTCTATCCCTACATTGCATTGAACTTTTTTTCGAAAAATCAGAAAGCAGTTCTTTAGAACGCTAACCAGTCCTTTTTTTCTTATCTTTGCAAAACAATTATAATTATGCACGTAATGGAGAAAACATCTGTTTTAGCAAAATTAAAACAAGGAGACGAAACCTCATTTACCTTTGTATATGATCATTATTGGCGGAAAGTATACAGATTTTCAGAGATTTATCTGAATGACGACGAGGAAATAAAAGAGGCAGTACAAGAGGTTTTTATCAAATTATGGGAATCGCGTGCATCAATCAACGAAAACAAAGACATAGACGGATTACTCTTTATTATGACTCGTAACACAATTTTTGATTACTTCCGCAAAAGTCTGAATAAGGTAACGATGAAAATTACTGCTCTTGAGGTTGCTGAGAAAATTGCTATATCTGATGAGACGCTCGAAGTTAAGGATCTACTGGAATATATATGGAAATTAGTTTCTTTACTTCCACCACGACAACAAGAGGTTTTTATCATGAGCAGGAAACAACAAATGACAAACAAAGAAATAGCAGAACAACTTGACATTAGCGAGAAGGCGGTAGAACGTAATATCTACTTTGCTTTAAAATTCATAAAAAAGAATTTGAACCTATTTATTTTCTTCATTACGATACCATAAGAGACATTCTGCGTTTTAACTAGTTTTAACTGGGTTTGATATAGTGCTGGGCTAAAAATATACGTATTTATTAATAAGACACAAAGGTATAAGTTACCTTAAAACCTATAAATAAATATACCCATGAAACAGTATGCATTATTAGCTTTTCTTTCGCCAGTTGCAAGCCTATTGGCGGTTACAGGTCCGGCACAAAGCGAAAAGCTCAAAACCAAAACAAATCCTCAAAAGCAGCCAAACGTCATTTTTATCTATGCAGATGATCTGGGATATGGTGACCTCGAATGCTATGGAGTCAAAAACGTACAAACTCCCCATGTAAACCAATTGGCAGAAAGTGGTGTCCAATTCACCAATGCGCACGCCACTGCGGCAACAAGTACTCCTTCACGTTACTCCATGCTCACTGGAAAATATGCGTGGCGTGTACCGGGAACCGGTGTGGCAGCAGGTAATGCTGGTATGATTATCCGACCTGAAACTTACACGCTGGCAGATGTTTTTAAGAATTCCGGATATATCACCGGCGCTATCGGCAAATGGCATTTAGGATTGGGTGACAAATCGGGCATGCAAGACTGGAATGCTCCACTACCTACAGCACTGGGAGACTTGGGATTTGATTATTCCTATATTATGGCAGCCACAGCGGATCGCGTACCATGCGTGTTTATTGAAAACGGTAAAGTAGCCAACTACGACCCTTCTGCTCCTATTGAGGTTAGTTATCAAAAGCCATTCCCTGGCGAACCATTAGGGAAAGACCATCCGGAACTGTTGTACAATATGAAACATAGTCATGGGCACGACATGGCTATTGTCAACGGAATTGGTCGCATAGGATACATGAAAGGTGGTGGCAAAGCATTATGGAAAGATGAAAATATAGCCGACTCCATCACCGCACATGCTATTGATTTTATCGACAAGTACAAAAACCAGCCTTTTTTCTTGTATTTTGCTACAAACGACGTACATGTACCACGTTTTCCGCATGAACGTTTTAGAGGTAAGAATAAAATGGGAGTACGTGGTGATGCTATTGCCCAGTTTGACTGGACAGTGGGACAAATAATAGCAGCTCTTGAAGAACGGGGATTACGAGAAAACACATTAATTATCCTCTCTAGTGACAATGGTCCGGTAGTTGACGACGGTTATGATGACCATGCTGAGGAATTGCTTAACGGACATAGTCCTGCAGGTCCTTTTCGTGGTAATAAATACAGCGCATTTGAAGGAGGAACGGCGGTACCTGCAATTGTCAGTTGGCCGAAAGAAATACCCGGTTCACAAATTTCCGACGCCTTAGTATCACAAATCGACTGGTTTGCATCAATGGCTGCTCTAATCAATGCAAAATTACCAAAAGGAAGTGCGCCAGATAGCCAGAACCGCTTAAACACATGGCTCGGAAAGGATCAAACGGATCGCCCATGGATTATAGAAGAATCTTCAACCATGTCTGTACGTACCAAAAATTGGAAATATATTGAACCAAACGATGGACCTGCCATGATTACCTGGGGCCCAAAAGTAGAGACTGGAAATTTGAAAACTCCTCAACTTTATGACATGAGAGTTAGAGAATATGAAAAGGAAAACCTTGCGGACCAACACCCCGAAATAGTCTACGAAATGCAGAATATTCTGAGACGAGTTAGAAAATAGAAATACCAAAAACGATGTTCATCAATAAAAAATTCCCGATAACTTTATCACAAGTTATCGAGAATTTTATATGTTCGGTCATTTATAAATTAATACTCTTCCTCGTTAAAGAAAAAATCCTCCTTACTAGGGTAATCCGGCCAAATATCTTCGATACTCTCATAGATTTCGCCCTCATCTTCCATCTCTTGGAGATTCTCAATAACTTCAAGAGGAGCACCCGAACGCATGGCATAATCAATCAATTCGTCCTTGGTTGCCGGCCAGGGAGCATCTTCAAGTTTTGATGCTAGTTCCAATGTCCAATACATAATCTTGAGTATTTAAAGTGAATACTAATCTGTCTTATTTTCTATATTTTCGGCAAAAGTATAATAAAATCTATCATTTCCAACTATTATCCCAAAATATTTCATTATTTTGTTCATCAAAATTCATTTTCCGAGATAAAACAAACAAATAATCTGATAATCTGTTGACAAAAGCTAGTACTTCAGGGGAAATTGTACAAGTTTCGGACAAAGCCAGAATGCGTCTTTCTACTCTCCGGCAAACGGTACGACAAACATGGCAGATGGCCGCTCCACGACTTCCTCCAGGAATAATAAACGCACAAAGTTCCGGTAATTGTTCATCCAGTTTATCAATCTCCCGCTCGATACGTTCCACATCTTCCATTGAAATGATACTGGCGGCTTTCAGTTGTGTTTTTTCCTGATCGGTAGCCAAATGCGACCCGATAGCAAATAACTTATGTTGTATGCCCAAAATAAAGTTCCTGTCAGTCTCATTTTGCAAATAAGTATTCAGTAATCCCAAGTTGGAATTAAGCTCGTCCACTGTTCCATAAGCTTCCAAACGAATGTGGGTCTTCGGAACACGACTACCACCAACAAGACTTGTTGTTCCCTTATCTCCGGTTTTTGTATATACAAGGCTCCTTTTCATAATCTTCCAATTTATTGATCTATATAAGGTAAACGTACAAAGGTTCTCAGAAGTTGACGATATAATGTTGTTTTATCTTTGTTTTATCAAAAAAGAGCAAGCCTATATCGTACAGGTCGAAGGTAATGCCTACCCGTTCGTCAGCCTGCAATCTTTTCCAGAATGCCCGCATTTCTTTAGAATAACAGATTCCATGCACGACAAACACACTTTTCAAGGTGGTCCGGCGTACACAAACCCGAAAGACTTCCTCCAGCAAACACGGATTCTGATAATCGTTCAGATATAGAAAATCTACCGGAACGTCCGTATCCAGAAACAGTTCCGACAAGTCAGAGGCAAAAAGATATTCCGCAGAAGGTTTCGCCGATTGAAGATAAAGTGAGGTCACCGAAGGACGACCTACCTCTACAATAGTAGCAGGTTGCACTTTATTCACCAGCCGGAACAAGAAACGATTTACCTTCTGTGTACCTTTATTACACCCACGCTCCTCTACGATTTTCTTCTGTTCTTTCTCCAAAGAATCATAAGCATAATAAGGCATCTTTTCATATATCACATCCGTTATCAGACTAAATGCAAACGGAGAATGTACACCATATCCGCAACGGTAACGGAAGCGGGAAAGCCAGATAAAGGGTCTTTTAAGACAAAGTAGAAGATTCATAAAATCAACATTTGTTTTTATTCTTCTTGCAAAGATATGTTTTTTTATTTCATAGAAGCAATCCGGAAAAGAAATGTTATAAGTATCCTGCGATTGAGAATGTCGGATTTCAATAAAAAAGGGCCGATCCCTTTCGGAACCGGCCCGCATTACACATCTATTTCAAGCAACTACTGTAACCTGAATACTACAGGAACGGTATATTTTACTCGAACTTTCTTACCATTCTGTACTCCGGGCCTCCATTTTGGCATAGAACTTATCACACGGATAGCTTCTTTATCCAAATATGCATCTACCCCTCGTACCACTTCGGGATTTGAAATTGATCCATCTTTGTCAACAACAAATTGGACAATCACTCTTCCCGCTGAACCCATTTCCTGAGAAATAGTCGGATACTTGATATTTGTACCCAAATATTTCATCAAAGCAGCCGTACCTCCGGGAAACTCAGGCATGATTTCTGCAACATCAACAATAACGTCTTCATCAACCACTTCCGTTTCCACCACTGGCGGTATCCAGACAATCTTATGAGTTGCATCCATATCCTCTCCAACTGTAGAA
>OGII01001644.1_pt1 | contig 14981 bp, 15 predicted proteins | sample 1571701 | NCBI WGS metagenome assembly OGII01 (sample SAMEA2581950, study PRJEB24529) | metagenome | biome: Human gut stool | place: China | collected 2011
AATTCGACAGAATGATTTTCAACCAAAAGAACATTGCAATTAGAATCAAGAAGTTCATCACCAACTATTAGTTCTCCTGCTTTGATAAAGCCTTGATTTTTTACATAGAACGTGTGGTCAACAGTTGTAACAATCTCTTCGCCGTTGATCACCAAATGAATAAGCTTAGAATCTTCTCATATATAGATTCAAAACGCAAGTTAGAAAATAGATAATAGTATGGTTTCAGAATCTTCTAATTCAACTCGAATATGTTTACTATCAATTTGATCTATTTCACTCACCCACATTGTTTCTTCATTGGTGCCTCTTCCCCAAATTTTCCATTGATTTGATGATTTGTGATTGGTAGAAAATTCTTCAAATGGATCTCTTAAATAATAAATAATCACACCTTCTCCACCAACAGCACAGTATGTCTCATCGTCTGAAATCAAAGCAAAATCTGGATCGCCATAGAATTCACCAATTAAAATTAATTGAGATGTTGCTTTTAATTTGAGAAATACTTTTTCATATTCATTTAGTATAAGATAATTATTACTTTCTGCCATTTGTTTCATTTCAACAATCACCTTAATCAATATTATTAAAATGTGTCAACTGATTATATTCAGATTTCGAAATACCTATCTGTTTTCCATTAACAAATTTATTATTTGGGATTTGATTTTCATTAATATCAGTGTATACTCTTTTTCCTGTTAAAGTTGTGTCTTCAATCCTAAAGTAATTACCATCTGTATCATATACTACTTGTTTTCCCGTTTTAGGATTATTATATATCTCCTTGCCGCTAAAAGCTGTGAGACTTTTTCTTGGTTTGTTGGCATTTTATTACCTCCATATTGTTAAAGTAAAATAGTTTTAAATGCCGTCTGTCAGTTCAGCTATAAGTGCAATATGCTCACGCATTTTGACTTTTTTAAGGTTTTTTACAGACTCTTTTGCGCCAAGTGCAAGCAGCGGAACATATCCAAAGCACTCATCATACTCCAGTTCACCATATTTCTTAACTGCTGCGTTATACTTTTTGATAGTGAAATAATCGTCATCAAGGACACCCTCTTCAACTTCCTCAAAAAAGTCCTCAAATCCAGTTGATATTATATCACTATCTTGATATCTATACTTGAGTATCCCGATATACTTGTTATCTTCCCATGTAATGATATCACCAAATGCTGTCGCAAATATCGGGATAGTAACTTCACCGTCAAAATATGACTGCTGCACAAGTTCGATATACTCGTTCGGGTCTATCGCTTTTAAGTAACCATTGTAGAATGTTCCCAAACCAAACTCTCTCCAAAAATCAAACAATTCTTCAGGCAATCTGCCCTTATACTGTTCGATTCGTGACACATCAATATCTCTGAATTTAACGTAATCTTTTAACATATAACTACCTCCATTTTTATCAGTCCTCCGCAGGTCTTAACATACCCAAGAACGCAGTAAATGAGTCTGCCACCTTTGACAGCACCCAACCTGAGTCCTCGCTCTCTTCGCTTTCAGCGTCTGCAAAATATATCGCACCATAATTATCGCCTTTGCCCAAACACAGCAATATCTGATTATCAAAAGAATCACAGGCTATCGGCAGATATTCGTCGGGGATAAGTTCCTCGTCCACCAAATTCTCGTATGACTCCATTATCTCGTTGTCATCATAGAAATAGTGTATATCACTGCCCTGCTCAAACTCATCCTCGTCGGAAGTTCCGTTCTCAATAAAATCGAACTCCACTTCATCCTCAGGCATTCCGCCGTTTGTTTTCAGCAAAAAGTCCTTATAGTCCTTTGGAAAGCTTAAATTCAGTTCACCCTCCATTTCCTTGATATCCTTGCTACTTAGCTTTTCGCCAACTTCGACCAGTTTCATAATTATCCTCCTTTAAATTATTCCGTGTCTTATTTTAGTTGCTTCACCCATATGATTAAATCCGCCACACCTTGGTGAATGGATTTTGGAAGGAACCATTAACACACTTTTTTCATCTTCCAAATGGTGCCAAGAATAATCTTTTGGTAATTTTATACCAGTTTCATTACGAATGATTTTAATATCTTTTCTAAAAGCACCAGTTAATTTTGCTTTCATTTTTATCGGATCAGGGTGCTCTGGATGAGCAAATTTCTCGAACCTAGGATATGAATTTCCGTCTTTATTCTTTGTATACTTTATGGTTACATTTTAATTATCTATTTTTTTGTTATTGAAACACTACCGTCCCTGTGATTGACTCTTTTTACAAAATTTTTAGATCTTTTAGTCGGCAAATTACATTCATTATGAACCCAAATTCTATTCATACCAACATAGTAAGTATGAAAATTCTCAAATGGAAATAAAATAGCACCTCCTCGGGGTGCTAGCGTGGTATCCTCCGGCATAGCTTCTCAGTGGTATATAAAAAACTAAGAAAGCTATGCTTTCAAACACCTTGCCCACAATAACGCCGATAACTATAGTGCTGATAAGGTTAAGTAAAACCGTTATCCCCATATTAAATCCGTATTCATACAAATCGAAATCGCTTTCTGATATAATACCTTTTTCACAAAGACGTTGCGTTATTTTGCAGGCAGTTTTCTTAAACATTAGAACTTACGCAGTTTCTTAGAATCAGCAGGCAATTCAGGCTGGTGAGTGATGAACATGCATGTAGAATTCACGTTTGATACAGTAACCAAAAGTGCCAATGCAGCAAACACCTTACCCATTCTTGTGCCGAGTTTCATTAAATTTTTTTCATATGATCTTCTTCATTTCATAACAAGTTATGACTTGATTATACATAATATAAGAATAAAAAAAACGTAAATGTCAAAATGAACGTCTTTTTTGTAAAAAAAATAGAGGTAACTTATTGCTACCTCTATTTTTCATACATTATCACTGATGTTTCAAACCAGTTATCAGATACATCAGTTTTTAAAAGTCCTCCATATTTTTCCGCAATATTTTGAACACTCTTTAACCCTATTCCATGATTTATCTCATCATTTTTTCTTGTCCTTTTATCCTTGTGTATGATTCCGTCAAATGAATTTCCTACTAATATTTTAATGTAACCCTGCTTATAAACAATATCGATAGTTATCTTCTTTTCATCGTTCTCGCCCAGAAGGCTTAACGCTTCAAGTGCATTATCTATCAGATTACAAATAACAATATTTAAATCAAATGAACTAATAAGAATTTGCTCAGGGAGAACAACATGATAACTTTTTTCAACGCTGTTGTTCTCTAATGGTGCCAATTTGTAATTCAGAACACTGTCGATCGTTTCATTTCCTGAATCGATAATAACATTATTACTATAAATATAATCATTGGTTTCAGCAAGGTAATCTTTAAGCTGATCGTATTTCTCAGCACTAAGCAAACTTTGCATGTTGATAATATGATTTTTCATATCATGCTTTAAAAATCTTATCTTCATCTGAGATTCCTGCATTAAATGCAACTGATTAAGATACGCCTTGTTTTGCTGCTCAATAACGTCAGTTTCATATTGCTGGGAAAACATATTTACCAAATTATCGTAAAGGTAAAGAATAACTATGTTCATCAATAATATGATAACGCTTAAAATCAACGATACGACATTGAGATCTTTTGCGACAAAGTAACCAACCATTATACTGCCAAGCGGAACAAATATCACAGTAATATAATACATTATTGGTAATTTTACGATTTGATCGCTGTATTTAAAAAAGCTCTTAGCTATGATATTTACAAGTGTTAGAAGCACAATATTTGATACAAATCCCTCATCAAAAAAAACAGAGTTTATATTGAGCAAAGACTGTATAGCAACAACCGCTGTATCTACTACAATGGAAAAAACACATAACACAAATGCTGACAACAAAGACTTAAATAACGATACTTTATAGTACAAAAATATAAGAATAAAAGGTATAATGTTTGACAGGATTGTAATAAGCCGATTGTCAAAAACTAAATACGCACAGCTATTTATAATGTAATAAAGTGTAAACAGGACAATGTCTGATTTTGCCGACTCTTTTTTCTTTTGTAGAAACACATTGGAAAACTGATATGTGGCATATATGTGAAACACATTTGAAAACAAATAAAATAAAGTAGTCATATCATTCTTTCAACAGCTGTTCACTGACCTCCATTTTCTTATTAGGGCTTATCGGCAATTCCACTCGGTCTATGCCAATAAGGACGACTGAATGTGACGTGAATCTTTCAATATAATTCTTATTTACTAAATACGATTTATGAATACTGATAAAATCACTTAAACTTTCATTGTCAAGCAGGTTAGATAATTTTCCGTAAAAGGTATATTGATTCGTAATAGTATGGATCACTATTGTTCTGCCCTGACTCTCAAAATAACAAATATTAGATACTATGATACTGTTTTTGACTTTATGTGCAGTATATTCAAACACCTTTTTTCTCTTAGCTTGATCCAAATAATAAGTTTCAAAAAATTCAACTATTCTTTCATAGGTAATTGGCTTTTTTATATAATCACAGGGCCTTATTTTAATGGAGTCAATAGCATACTCGCCATAAGATGTCACATAAACGATAGCAGTGTTGTCATTGGCATACAGTCCACGCAATCTTTTCCCAAGTTCAATACCATTCATTTGTTTTTCATCATTATTTTTAAATTCAATATCGAGCAATATAACATCAAACGAGTTCCCCTTGAGATACTCGTCCATTAATTCCTCACAAGTATCAAATTCTGCATGATCAATTTCTCTGTCACATTGTATTGAATAGTCTAACAAATACTTTGATAAACTTTCCTGCATATGTTTATCATCATCACAAATTGCAACTCTGATCATACGATCACCGCCTTTATACGCCATTATACCAAACATTTTTCAGAAAATCAATACATATTTTATCAATTTTCTGGTATAATAGTTTACAAAACAAAATATAATTTTTTCGCAAAATCTGCACATACAGGCAAAAAGGCAAAAAAGCAACCTAAAATCATGCATTATTTACTACCAATCAGATATTTCTGACGGCTAAAAACTTTTAAGCTACAAAATTAAGTTTTTCAACATATTTCTTTTTTGTATCAAGCGATGAGTGAACATAGCGGTTAAGTGTAATATTAACATTAGAATGACCTAGCAACTCACTGACAGTTTTAGCATCAAAGCCATTCTCAATACAAACAGTAGCGTATGTGTAACACAGTAAATGAAAATTAACGTTTTGGAAATGAACTTTAACCGTTCTTCTTTCCTGACTTCCGACGGTTCGCAGCGAAAAAAGCAGATGCTTCCTCCAGAAATTCATTAAGCTCTTCAAGCTCACGGTTTTTCTTTTCAAGCTCTTTGATCCGCTTGTTTGCTGCCTGAAACTTGCGAGCTTTATTGCCTGCTTTTTAAACTCTTCATCATATTGTTTTCCTGTTCAATTTGATGACACACTCCTTTGTTTTTATTATACAGGATTATTCCAAGCCTGCGGGGCGGAAAACTAACCGCCTGAAAAGAAAAGACCTGAGAAATGCTTATTAGCTAATCTCAGGTCTTTGTCTGTTATTCAGGCAGTTATTTTGTTGCACGCCATAATGCCGATCTGAACCTCAGCGTAACGAAAAGCGAGTGTGTCATTAGACTTTGGGCTATTGGACTGCAATCAGCCTATATTCCAAAATCGTTCAAAGAAAGCCTTTAGTTTCTCAATGACTGTTTCTTTCTTCGCCTTGCGGTTGCCGCCTCCCCCGCCGAAACGGGACACGGCAGGCAGTATTTTGTCTATGTCCGTACCTGTTGTTTTGATACCACCGTCACGGAAAGCACCATCAACAAATGCTCTTGTTTCAGCATCTTTGAGCTTTTCTTCTGTGATAAGAGTGACAAGTGCCTTTTCACGCTCCTCAGCGACATAGCTATGCCACTCATTCATTACATCATCTACATCGTTAATGCCGTTAATGAAATTCTCGATAAGGTCTTTCTTGCTTCTCAGCTCAGGGCTGGAATCAACCGCCTTCTGAATGGTGATAAGCACTTCCTTATCCGTACAATGACTGTCGTGATACTTTGTTATAAGCATAAGAATATAGTCGATATTGATCTCTATCTGCTTGATAAGCTCTATTTCAAAGACAATATCATCGTCAATATCGGTCAGCTCACCTTTTTTACGGCGTTCAGCCCATTCGTCACGCAAGTCCTGATACCGTCCGAGGTAGTCCTGAAAATCTCTCTCGGAGATGATCTCTCTGCCCTCAAACTCATCAAAGCTCACAAGCAGATTACGCATACGCAGGATAGCACCGAGTAGAGCTATAAACTCCTTCTGCCGTTCTTCTCCTATGATCTGCGGTTCGTCAAGCGGAAAATCTTTCAGCAGCTTGTCTATCATATCCACATAGCCGTCAACGTGCTTGCCCTTGCTGTCCTCATAGCCGTTGTAATAATCACCGAAACTCTGCAAGGTCACAATACCGCCGGCTTCTTTATCTCCAAAAAGGGAGATAGCAGCGTCCGTCCGCTTCTGCAATGCTCTGAAACATACGATATTGCCGAATGTTTTGATAGAGTTGAGTATGCGGTTAGTACGGCTGTACGCCTGTATCAGACCGTGCATTTTCAGGTTTTTATCTACCCACAGCGTATTGAGTGTAGTTGCATCAAAACCTGTCAGGAACATATTGACTACAATCAGTAGGTCAAGCTCCTTATTCTTCATACGGAGTGAAACGTCCTTATAGTAACTTTGAAACTTGTCGCTTGACGTATCGTAATTGGTGTTGAACTGCTTGTTATAGTCACTGATAGCTTTTTCAAGGAAATCTCTTGAAGTGGAATCGAGTGCAGAGGTATCTTCGGGATTTTCTTCATCAAGGATACCGTCGGGATCTTCCTCATTCGCTCCGTAGCTGTATATTATCGCTATTTTCAAAGATTTTTCGGGGTTAGCAGTCATCTGTTTCAGGAATTCCTCATAATAGAGTTTGGCAGCCTGCACCGAGGATACCGCAAATATGGAGTTGAAACCGCTAACACGCTGTTTCTGCTTGATCTCCTGCACCTGCTCACGCTTTTTCGCATCAGCCACCTCTGAAACATTTGTCAGCACGTTATAGCTGTATGTGCGCTCAAAAGCCTTACGGTAGGTCTTTTGGTCAAAGTGGTCTAAGATATATTCGGTCACAAGTGAGATACGTTTCGGGGACATATATGCCTTTTCACGGTCAATGTCCCATACTTTGACATCTTCAATATCTTCTTCTTTGTCCATAGTTTTGATATAGTCCACACGGAACGGAAGAACATTCTTGTCATTGATAGCGTCAACGATAGTATAGGAATGAAGCTGGTCTCCGAAAGCCTGTGCCGTGGTGCGTAGGTTCGGATTTTTGTTTGTACCCGAATTGATAGCAAATATAGGTGTACCCGTAAAGCCGAATAGGTGATACTTCTTGAATTTCTTAGTAATTGCCTGGTGCATATCACCAAATTGACTTCTATGACACTCATCAAAGATTATGACTACGCGCTTGTCATAGACTTCGTGGGTATTATTCTTTTTGATGAATGTAGCGAGTTTCTGAATGGTAGTGATGATGATACGGCAGTCAGGATTTTCGAGCTGTCTTTTCAGAACCGTAGTCGAGGTATTGCTGTTGGCGGCACCCTTTTCAAAACGGTCATACTCACGCATCGTCTGATAGTCAAGGTCTTTACGGTCAACGACAAACAGCACCTTGTCGATATATTCGAGCTTTGAAGCCAGTCGAGCCGACTTGAACGAGGTCAAGGTTTTGCCCGAACCTGTTGTATGCCAGATATATCCACCGCCTGCAACGGAGCCGTATTTCTTGTAGTTATTGGCAATTTCTATACGGTTGAGTATTCTCTCTGTTGCAACGATCTGATACGGACGCATAACGAGCAGCAGATTTTCGCTTGTGAAAATGCAGTATTTTGTCAGTATATTGAGGATAGTATGCTTTGCGAAAAAGGTCTTTGTGAAGTCCACAATGTCCGGAATGACCTTGTTATTCGCATCAGCCCAAAAGCTCGTAAACTCAAAGGAATTGCTTGTTTTGGTCTTTTTCTTAGACTTGCCCGCTTCTTTCACGGCATTGAAACGAGTAGTGTTGCTGTAATATTTCGTATTCGTACCGTTGGAAATAACAAATATCTGCACATACTCAAACAGCCCTGAGCCTGCCCAAAAGCTGTCACGCTGATAGCGGTCTATCTGGTTGAACGCTTCACGGATAGGCACACCACGTCTTTTCAGTTCGATATGCACAAGTGGAAAGCCGTTGACAAGCACCGTCACATCATAGCGATTCTGCCGTTTTCCAGTATCGACCTCATACTGATTGATAACTTGCAGATGATTGTTGTGGATATTCTTCTTGTCGATCAGCGTGATATTTTTCGACGTGCCGTCATCACGTTTCAAGACCTTTACGCTATCTTCCTGTATCGTCTTTGTTTTCTCAACGATACCTTCGTTATTATTAGCTATTACAGTATTAAGGAACAAGCTCCATTCATCGTCTGAAAACACATAATTATTCAGCTTTTCAATCTGGTGACGAAGATTATCAACTAAAGCGCTTTCATTGTGAATAGAAAGATATTCATATCCTAATTCTTCAAGGCGATGAATAAATTTCTTTTCAAGCTCAGCTTCACTTTGGTATGTATCTGCACTTCGAGGTTCAGGAGTATACTCTGTTACTACTGTATTCTCATTCGATTGGGATATAATATTAATATACGACATTATGTTCCTCCTTAAACCGACCAAGACAATTCTCTTGTTGCTGCTGTTAACTCTTCTTTTTTTCGTTTATCATCAATATTATCAAGTATTCCGACAATCAAGCGCCGAAGTGATGTGTATTTTTTCATTCCTATTTCTTCATCAGTTGAACTGCTATGAACAATTTCACTTAATTCGCTAAATAGCTGATAACCGTTAGCTGAGAACTCTTGTGGAATGATTGAACATTGACCATTTACTCTTGTAAGCAACTCCCGAAAGTTTAGCGTTTTTCCGTTTCTGTCCTGGTATGCGACGCCGTTATCTTTTGCGACATCAACCGTTACCATTTCATATAGCTTTCTTAAATATACCAGAGCACCTGCACCTAATTGATCATAGTAAGCCTGATCAGCCTTAATAAGTAAATCAGAATACTCCTTTTTATACTTTAGAGGTTCCGGCTCAACTTCTGATGAATATTTAAAATGCCTATGTAGTAATCTGACTTTAGCAGTAGGCAATATATTCACACTTTTCTGCCCCTTAGTCATACTCATTCCTTCAACCTGAATCAAAAACCATACCGGCACAGAAGTCTTACCACAATATTGACAAGTTAACCGACAATCAATGCTTAGTAAGTCGGCGTTAATAGGCATAAAGTATAGTATTTCATCCGAATAGAATTGATGAACCTGATTACAATTATTGCACTTCTGATTAAGAAAAACTTTTCCAACTTCAATTTTATAACTTTTTCCTATTTGAGCAGAATTTTTCGGAGCAAAATTATCTACAGCAATAAATTCTTTCATAGGTTCTTTACTTAATATATCGCTTAATCGCATAGCTACCCCCATGTATTTCCTTCATAGATTTATTTTGACTATTATTATTGACACAATCAGTATGATGCTCGCTCTTTTGTTATCCATTTTATTTGTTTATCAGTCAATGGAGTTTGAGAGTAAATCCACCGTTTGCAATGTGTCACAACAGCTTTATTGACATATTTTATATCTTCTGGTCTTAACTCCGTTAGGCGGTTATAAAAGCCTCTCCTTGTATTATCATAAGGTTTCATAAACAGCACTATATTGGGTGATATAGGCATTATTACCTCGTCGAGTTTGACCGGCTGATTTGTCCCAAATAAGATAACAGGGCTATCGCTTGTAAAAAACACCTCTGAATCAGCCACACCGATCTGGAATGACATATCCTCAAAGAACCACATAACAGGGTTTAGGAGGTTTCTTTCCTCAGTATCGAGAGCCTTATATATCGGCAAGCAAGTTTGCAGTGCAAGATTTCTCGCTGATATTTCTGTTATCTGGTCTCCGAAAAACTCCAATGCCGTCTCCTGGGTGGCTTGCAACACATCGGGATTTCTAACGATCATCGTCGAGAGAAAGAATACCAATAATGCTTTTTCTTTCGGGGACAAAAAGCATAATGTGTGATAATTGGCTTCGATTCGGGATTTTGAGATGATAGAACGAAAAGTTTTGGCGAACTCTCCCTCATAGATACCAAAGCTCTTTTCTATCAGATTTCTGTATGCAAAAGCTCCCGAACTATCCCTAAACTCATAAAGGTGTTTCTGATAGCACACACTTTTTGTAGGAACAGGCACGGGAGTTTGCTTGCCCGATAAAACATCGTATTGGTATATGCGTTCTCCGTCCGAGGAAAACTGTTTCAGGTAGCACTGAGGAATATAGTGTTCATCGGTCGTAGGCTTGTTTTGTGCCATTTACTGCTCCTTAAAGGAAAGAAGTTTATCCCTATAATACTCATACTGTTTCCGTCTTGCTTCGATCTCCGCAGGCAAGCCCTCGGAAATATCATTACATAGCTTGTCAAAACGGTCAAGGATTGATACTATTCGCTTTTGTTTTTCAATTGTCGGGATAGGAATTTTATAAGTTGAAAGTTTAGCTGTATTTATAATTGGCAAGCCCCCACCATTATTGACATTATTTCTGCACCATTCACCAAAGTTGAAAAAAAGATAAAAAACAAATTTTATATTTATCTTACTGCTATACTCTTGTTTCAATGAAAAACAGGTTATTTGTTGGTTACATACAAAATTTGTTTTAATTAATGCGTGTTCTCCAATAGTCGCAGTTGTAGACATGATCAACGAATTGGCAGGAAATATGCCTGATTTTTTTACGCCTTTTCTTGCGATATGTTGTATAGAATTTGAAAGAATACGACCATTTTCTCTTATATCGTCCATGCGAAACCACGGAATGATGCCATTTTCCCAATATTCTACATTGGATTTTGATGGTGTATAGCCATTACGAATATCGAAAATCTCCTTGATTGTTCGCCATTCACACTCATTTGTCCCCCCCTCGTGTACGTCGAAGTCTAGCAGAAAGTCACGATAGTATTCATACTGCTTTTTTCTTATAGATAGTTCTTTTGTCAACATTTCGGATAGTTCAACAAATTTATCCAATATTTCGATTGTTTCAAGTTGAACATCAAGTGGTGGAAGTGGTATCTTTACTCTTTGGATATCATATATATGAAGTGATACATTTGCACCGCCCTTCATAAGTGGAACAAGAAGAGTATCTTTCTTATATTCAAGATAATGAAATAAAAAGTTTGCACTCAGTACGTTTTCATCATTCGGAATAACAGCACAAAGAATATTGCCTAATGCAAATTTACCCGACTGAAAATATACATGATTCAAAGAGGCTACGCCGTGTCCTCTTGATGATACCAGCGGTATGCAAACAGCGGATTTATCAAACTGATAAGTATTGCAGCTTTTACGCTCCGATGTAGTCACAACAAGAGGATATTCACCTGGAATTGCTTTTTGAATAGGCGTTTTTCCTTTTGTTATTGTACATACATCACCGAGTTTTACATATTCAATGCCATTAGGGCATAGTTTTGCAATCAATTCGGCTATTCTGCTCATACATTAACCTCTATCTCCGCAATAATACGGTCAATTTCTGCCCTCAGCACGTCTTCACGCTTGACGATCTCAGCGATCTCCGCATTCAGCACCGCAATGTCGATGACCTCCCTTGTGTCCTCCTGCTCAACATAAGTCGAAACGGACAGATTATAGTCATTCTCGGCAATTTCAGAATTAGGCACAAGACGGCAGAAGTATTCGCTGTCCGTGCGCTCGGTGAACGCTGCCACGATCTTTGAAATGTTTTCTTCGGTCAGCTTGTTGTTGTTCGTGACCTTGACGCACTCCTTTGAAGCTTCAATGAAAAGTGTGCTGTTTGCGGTCTTGTTCTTTTTCAGCACCATAATACAGGTTGCGATAGAAGTGCCGTAAAACAGGTTGTCAGGAAGCTGAATGATGCAATCAACGAAGTTGTTGACAATCAGATACTTGCGTATTTTCTTTTCAGCACCGCCACGATACATCACGCCAGGAAAACATACGATAGCAGCGGCACCGTTATTCGCAAGCCACGAAAGTGAGTGCATAATGAAAGCAAGGTCAGCCTTTGACTTCGGAGCAAGCACACCCGCAGGCGAGAAACGGGGATCGTTTATCAGCAGAGGGTTAGCGTCGCCCTCCCACTTGATCGAGTACGGGGGATTTGATACAATGACCTCAAACGGCTCATCGTCCCAGTGTTGCGGCTCTGTCAGCGTATCCTCATGAGCAATATTGAATTTATCGTAGTCGATATCGTGCAGGAACATATTGATACGGCAGAGGTTGTATGTAGTAATGTTGATCTCCTGCCCGAAAAAGCCCTGACGAACCTTATCTTTTCCAAGTATTTTCGCAGCTTTCAAAAGCAGCGAACCTGAACCGCAGGCAGGATCATAGACCTTGTTGACCTCTGTTTTTCCTGCCGTTGCAAGCCGTGTGAGAAGCTCCGACACCTCTTGAGGAGTGTAATACTCACCGCCCGACTTGCCCGCATTAGAAGCGTACATACCCATAAGATACTCATAGGCATCACCGAACGCATCAATGGTGTTCTCCTGATAATCACAGAGCTGCATAGAAGCGACACCATTCATCAGCTTTACAAGGCGTTCGTTACGCTTTGCGACAGTTCCGCCGAGCTTGTTGCTGTTCACATCGAAATCGTCGAACAACCCCTTGAAATCGTCCTCGCTCTCACAGCCCTGGGCAGAGCCTTCAATGCTGCGGAATATGCCCTCAAGTGTTTCATTGAGGTTTTCGTCCGAATCAGCCTTTGCAAGTACATTACAGAAAAGCTGTGACGGCAGAATGAAAAAGCCCTTAGTCTGCACCATATCCTCACGGGCAGTTTCCGCTTCATCGTCCGACAACTTTGTATAATCAAAATCGGGAGTGCCTGCTTCAATCTCTCCTGCATTGATATAGTTGGTCAGATTTTCCGAGATATAGCGGTAAAACAGCATAACAAGAACATAATTCTTGAAGTCCCAGCCGTCTACGCTGCCACGCAGATCGTTGGCAATGCCCCATATCGTGCGGTGCAGCTCAGCACGTTCCTGCTCTTTCTTATTATCTATCATAAGTCATAACTCGCTTTCGTTTAGTATGCTATCAAATAGTTACTATCTATCCTATGATTATAGCAAAAACTGCACAATTAGTCAATCATCAAATCGAGTTTTTTCTCCGTTTTCACCGAGAAAAATACAAAAAGCGTTTCAACCCATAAGGCTAAAACGTTTCACTGTTTATCATATTTGATTATATCGGCAGGAGAACATTCCAACACATATCAGATACGGGCGAGAATATCCAAGTCCATTTTTTCTACAACACCATTGTACCACTTGTTGATGACCTCAAAGCGAGTATTGGAGATCCTTGCAAGGTAGTTCCGTGTTATACCTTTGCTGTCCATTATCTCTTTCAGGTGTATGCTGATCTTACCATATTCCTTTATTGTAATGACCGATTTAGAGCCGTCCATAACATCACCCCTCAATAATATTCTATCTTGATTGTTACCTCTTGACTATATACATATTCAATGCTACTATGTATATAGTATTATATTGAGGAATTAAGTTATGAACATCTACACTGTCAGCTTTTTCGGGCATAGATACATAGAGCGTGGAACGGAGATAGAAGAACGCCTTGACAAGCTCCTGCATGACCTGATAACGCAGAAAGAGTATGTTGACTTCCTGATCGGATGGAACGGAAATTTTGATTTGCTTGTTTCTGCTGCCATTAAGCGAGCTGTCCGCAGTTACAATTACGGCAATACCCATATTACACTTGTCCTGCCATATAAGAAAGCGGAGTACCGTGCCAACGAAAAGGAGTACCTTGACTATTATGATGAAGTCGAGGTGTGTGCTGAATCGTCCGAAGCACACCCGAAGTCTGCTATCCAAGTCCGCAATCGGAGCCATGATAGACCGATCAGACCTTGTAGTGTGCTGTATTCAGCACAAAAGCGGCGTAGCATACCGCACGATACAATATGCTGAGAAACAGGGCAAGAAGATAGTGAACCTAGCGGAGAAAACTGAATAAGCATCTGAAAAGAAAAAATCAGGGCTATGCCTTCCGTACACATATGGTTACGGAGAGCATAGCCTTTATATTATACCGAAATATAGCTGTTTGCTATCACATAAAATCCGTTCTGCCATTTTGAGCGGAGGCAGTTTATAACCCATGATCCTACAAAGTAATAAGCTACATAATAAACGTTTTTTATCATTCAAGGTTTACCAATATTATCCTCAATACCGCAATATCGACTATACATACCGTAACTTTTCGTTTAGTGGGAGTGCCGCAATTGGCACACCTGGGTTTATACCGTATTACAGTGGATACAAAAATCTCAAACTTCTTGCGGGGCTGAACAACAAGATCGGCAAAGATGAAATAAAAAGCAGTAGAAACAGGTTGGACTTGACCCTGACCTAAAGTGGCACGTCCGCAAATATAGTCTTGGTATGCGGCAGAGACTAGGTCTGGCACAAGCTATCATGGAAAACCCGAAGATACTAATTCTTGACGAGCCGTTCAACGGTCTTGACAAGGACGGCGTAAAGGAAATGCGTGAGTACCTACTTTCATACAAGGAGCAGGGCAAGACTATTCTTATATGCTCACACTCTGCGGAGGACATCTCAGTGCTGTGCAATACTGTACACGAAATGGATAAGGGTGTGATAAGTGAGAACACGTTTTGACATAGGGGGTATCTCACAGTGCGACGGCGAAAACGCACATCTTACC
>OGII01001651.1_pt1 | contig 14960 bp, 14 predicted proteins | sample 1571701 | NCBI WGS metagenome assembly OGII01 (sample SAMEA2581950, study PRJEB24529) | metagenome | biome: Human gut stool | place: China | collected 2011
GTGTGAGGCCCGCCAGCGCCATGTTGGTGTCGGTGATGACCGCTGCCCCGGCACGCATGGCCGCGACGCCCGCCGCCGCCGCACCGGGTGTGAAGCGCAGGTTCTCGGCGTAATCAAAATCCGCTGTCGTGTGAATAACGCGCTTGACCACGGCGGCGTTTTCGGGCGGAATAGCAAGCCCGCGCGCGGCCAGCTCCGCCGTGATAATGCCCATGCTCGTGCGCTCAATATCGGCGGGCAGATGATGCTGCGGTGTCATTTTTTCCCTCCTCTGGGGTTGTGCAGACCCATGCCCGCGTAGACGGCGTCCATGTCCAGCGCACTGCGCACGCCGTCGGCCAGCAGGTCCAGCTGCTGTGTGCGGTAGTCGGCCATCGCAAGCGGCGCGGCGGTCTCCGGCGCGATTCCCTTGCGGCGGCAGAGGTACGCGGCCAGCTGCTCCGTCAATTCGCCGCTGTCAAACAGGCCGTGCAGGTAGGTGCCGAACACGGCGTTTTGCACGCAGCCCTCCGGTGTGCCGTCGGCATAGCGGCAGAACGGTGCGCCGTTCACCTCGGTGCGGCCCGTGTGAATTTCATATCCGGTCAGCGCCGCCCCGGCAAAGGGCGCGGCAGCCGTGGCCGTGACCTGTGCGCGGCGCTTTTCGGCGGTAAAGACCGTCCGCGTCGGCAGCAGGCCCAGCCCGCGCAGCGTCTGCGGATGGCCGCTCTCGGTGCCCTGACTGTCGTCGAGCGTCTCGCCCAGCAGCTGATAGCCGCCGCAGACGCCCAGCACCGGCGTGCCGCCTGCTGCCAGCTTGAGTACAGCGGCCTCCAGCCCGGACTGGCGCAGCCACAGCAGGTCGTTCACCGTGTTTTTGGTGCCGGGCAGAATGACCAGGTCCGGCACGCCCAGCTCCCGCACGGACTGCACGTACCGCACCCCCAAAAGCGGGTGCTGTTCCAGCGGCATAAAATCGGTAAAATTGGAAATATGCGGCAATCTCAAAACAGCTGCGTCCAGCGGCTTGACCGCGCTTTTGCTTTGCAGCCGCGGCGCAAGCGAGTCCTCGTCCTCGATGTCCACCCGCAGGTACGGCACGACGCCCAACACCGGCAGCTGCGTTTTTTCCTCCAGCATTGCCAGCCCGGGGCGCAAAATTTCTACGTCGCCGCGGAATTTATTGATGATAAGCCCGCATATACGCGCGCGCTCGTCCGGCTCCAGCAGTGCCACCGTGCCGTACAGCTGCGCAAAGACGCCGCCCCGGTCGATGTCCCCGGCCAGCAGCACAGGGGCGTCCACCAGCTTGGCAAGGCCCATGTTCACAATGTCGTCGGCTTTCAGGTTGATCTCGGCCGGGCTGCCAGCTCCCTCAATGACGATGATGTCTACCTCTTCGGCCAGACTGTTGTAGGCGGCAAGGATGTCCGGGATCAGCGACCGCTTCATTTTAAAGTAGGCGGCGGCGGGCATCTGCCCCCGCACCTCGCCGTTCACGATCACTTGACTGCCGGTGTCGCTGCTGGGTTTGAGCAGGATGGGGTTCATGCGCACGTCCGGTTCCATCCCGGCGGCCTGCGCCTGCACCACCTGCGCCCGGCCCATTTCCAGCCCGTCCCGGGTCACAAAGCTGTTCAGGGCCATGTTCTGGCTCTTGAAAGGAGCCACCCGGTAGCCGTCCTGTGCAAAAATACGGCACAGTGCGGCGCACAGCAGGCTTTTGCCTGCACCGCTCATGGTGCCCTGCACCATAATGCAGTTTGCTTTGTTCATGCCAGTACCTCCGCAAGGGTCTTTAACAGTTCATCGTTTTCCGGCCCGGTACGCACGGCGGTGCGGTACCAGCTGCTGTCCAGCCCGGGGTAGTTGCTGCAGCTGCGCAGCACCACGCCCCGCTGCCGCAGGGCATCGCCCAGCGTTTCCGGCCCCTGGAACAGCAGGTAGTTTGCTCGGCCGTCCAGTACCCGCAGGCCCAGTGCCCGCAGCCCGGCCGTGAGCCGGGGCCGCTGCTGCGCAATGAGTGCCCGCACCTGTGCCACATAGGCCGTTTCGTCCAGTGCTGCAAGCCCGGCGGCCTGCGCCAGACTGGACACCGCCCACGGCTGCCCGGCGGCCTGCATGGCTTCCAGCAGGGCCGTGTTGGCACACAGGCAGTACCCCAGCCGCACCCCGGCCATGCCGTACAGCTTGGTAAAGGCCTTGAGAATCAGCAGATTTTTGCTGTCCAGCAGGGCTTTGGCGGTCAGGGTGTCGCAGTCGGGCAGAAAATCCAGAAAACATTCGTCCACCACCAGCAGTGCCCCGCAGGCTTCGCACCGGCGCAGGATGCGCTCCACAAGGGGCAGCGGCGTGAGCTGCCCGGTAGGGTTGTTGGGCTGGCAGAGAAATACCATGTCCACTTCCGGCGTGATGGAGGAGAGGATGGAATCCGTCACGGCAAAATCGACCTCTGCCTGCAGAAAATGTCGCCGCACCGCACAGCCCGCACTTTCCAGCGCGGCGGCGTACTCGGCAAAAGTGGGGGCGGTCACCAGCGCGGTGCGGGGCTTTGCCGCCCACGCCAGCCGGAAGATCAGGTCTGCCGCGCCGTTGCCGCAGAGGATAGATTCTGCCGGGATCCCCTCGTGCGGGGCCAGCTTTGCCCGCAGTGCCCGGCACAGGGGGTCGGGGTAGCGGTCGGTGTGAGGCAAGGCGGCAGCAATGGCGTTCGCCACGCCCTGCGGCAGGCCCAGCGGGCTCACGTTGGCCGAAAAATCCAGCGCGTCGTGCCCGTACTGTGCCCGATATCCGGCCCAGTCGCCGCCGTGTGTCAGCTGTGTCATAAGATCACCCCTCGGATCGCCAGCCCCAGCAGCAGGGCCATCAGGCTTTCGGCGTACATCATTTTATTGGCGCGGCGGATGTCCTCCGGCTCAATGGGACGCAGGGCGTCGCCAATGGTAGGCTTGGGGTAATATTCCCCAAAATAGTAGGCAGGCCCGGCCAGCTGCACGCCCAGTGCTCCGGCACACGCGCTCTCGGTCTGGGCACTGTTGGGGCTGGCATGGTTGCGCCGGTCCCGCCGCCAGATACGCCACGCCCCTTTGGCGCTGTTGCCGGTCAGGGCCGCCGCCGCGCACCACAGCAGACCCGCCAGACGGCTGGGCAGATAGTTTGCCGCGTCATCCAGCTTGGCGGGGATGCGGCCGAAAGAAAGGTACTTTTCGTTTTTGTAGCCCAGCATGCTGTCCATGGTGTTGATGGCCTTGTAGGTCAGCGCCAGCGGTGCCCCGCCGATGAGCATATACAGCAGCGGCGCGATCACGCCGTCGCTGGCATTTTCGGCCACGGTCTCCACGGCGGCTTTGGTCACACCCTCAGCGGTCAGATTCTGGGTGTCGCGGCCCACGATACGGCTCACAGCCTTGCGGGCTGCGGGCAGGTCGCCTTTTACAAGCTCTTTGTGCACGTTCATGCTCTCCTGCGCAAGGCCCTTTGCGGCCAGTGCCTGCCCGCACCAGAACATCTGCACAGCCAGCCCCAGCCACGGGCTGAGCTTTGCTGCGCCCAGGCAGACAAGGCCGGTGCACACAAAGGTGCCCACCGGCAGGCAAAAAGCCACGATGCCGCCGCCCAGCAGTTCGCCCGGGGGCGTTTTGGGCAGGCGGGTGCGCAGGCGCTTTTCCAGCGCGGAGATGGCCTTGCCCATGAGCACCACCGGGTGGGGCAGCCACGCGGGGTCGCCGAAGAGGGTGTCCAGCACAAAGCCGCCCAGAACGGCCAGCCCGGTCATACGTCGGCCTCCCTGGTGTACTGCACGGTCTTTACAAGGTGCAGCACCCGCTTGTCGGCCCAGTCGGCGGCGTCCAGCACAAAGCCGCCCGCGTTGGGGCCGCACCATTCGTAGTAGTCTTTATGGGGCAGGGCGTAGCGCTCCAACGCGGCCATCTGGGTGCCGCCGTGGGCCAGGATGACCAGCAATTCTTCGCCGTCGGCCAGTGCCTTGTCCACCAGTGCCGAAAAGGCGCGGCAGATGCGCTCAGAAAAAGCGGCCTTGGTCTCGCCGTCCGGGCAGGGGCTCTCACAGTTGGCGGCCACCCAGGCCAGATAGTCCGGGTCGTGCTCCATCTCGATGTAATTGCGGCCCTCAAAGCTGCCGAAGCACATCTCCTTCAGGCCGTCCACCACCACCAGCTTTGCAGTGGGAAACAGCACCTCAGCGGTCTGCCGTGTGCGGCACAGAGGGGTGATGTACACGGTTTGAGGCTCGATGTCTGCCTTGCGCAGCATCGCGCGGCCAGCGGCAGAAAGCGGGATGTCCCGCTGGCCCTGATAGCGCTTCTCGGCGTTGTATTCGGTCAGGCCGTGGCGCAGGAAATAGATCAGCATGTTGGCAGTTCTCCTTTCAGAACGGTGGGGATGCCGCAGAACATCTGCACAACGCAGTCTGCCCGTGCGGCCAGCAGACAGGCCAGCCGCCCGGCGGCTTCGCGTCCGGCACGTTCGGCGGGGTCCATGGGTACCACGCCGCCGCCCACCTCGGTGGCAAGCACGATATCGTAAGCGGACAGCTCGTCCGCGAGTTTTTCCAGATTTTCGGCCCCGGCGGCCAGCTCCTGTACATCGCAGATGCACCGTCCGGGCAGGGTCTTGGCAAAGGTGCGCTTGCCGCTGTAAAGCGGTCCGGTGATAAAGATCATAACAGCCCTCCCCACTGGCAGGCACACAGTGCCGCCAGCATCCAGATCTCGGTTTTCTGCAAAAACCACCCGGCCAGATCACCGGTGATGCCGCCGAACTGCTTGCAGGCAACGGCGTGGTACCGCCACAGCACAGCCAGTGCGGCCAGCATCAGCGCCCAACCACCCAGTGCCAGCATGGCGCAGCACAGTACAGCGGCCAGAAGGGCCAGCACCCGGCGTACAGTGGCTCTGTCGGCTGCCGAGGCAAAGGTGTGGGCAAGGCCGGTGTTCTTTGCCATGGGGAACGCCGCCACCGCATAGCCGGAGAGCGCCCGTTCCAGCACCAGTGCCATCATCCAGAGCAGCCCTGCCTGCGGGGTGAACTGTACACAGGCGCACAGGGCCAGATAGGCCGCAAAGTAGCTGCACAGACGGATCACGGCAAAGGCCCCGCAGTGAGGGTCCTTTAAGATCTCCAGCTTCTTTTCCCGGTCGCCGTAGCTCGAAAGTGCGTCGCAGGTGTCGGCGTAGCCGTCCAGATGGATGCCGCCGGTGACCCAGACCGGGATCAGGCAGAAGCCCGCCGCCCGCGCCGCACCCGGCAGGGGCAGCACGCCGCACAGGAACCACAGCAGCCCGATGACCACCCCGATGAGAGGGAAGGCACACATCGCATACCGCATGTTCTTTTCGGTCCAGTTGAACTGCGGCACCGGCACAGCCGAAAACATGGCGAACGCCACGGCAACGGTCTGCAAAACGATCATTTTTCCACTCCTTTATAATAAACAGGGATGCCGCACACCACCCGCACTACGGCGTCGGCCCGGGCAGCCAGCGCGTTGTTCACCTGCGCCAGCGCCAGCAGATAGCGGTCGGTGTCGCCTGCGTAGTCGGCCCCGCCGCTGAACACCTCGTTGGAGACGACGATCAGGGTTTCACACTGGGCATACACGGCGTCCAGCCCGGAAAGAATGGCCTGCGCGGTCTGCGGCCCGGCCCCGGCGGGATCATAGAGCTCGTTGGCAGTCAGGTTGCCCAGATCTTCCAGCAACGCGGTACCACGGGCGGGCAGATGCACGGCGTCCAGATGCAGGGGGCACTCCACCGTTTCAAACTGTTTTGCCGCCCGCATTCTACGGTGCTTTTCCACCCGGGCGGCACATTCGGCGTCCCACACCTGCATGGTGGCCAGATAATAGCGCGGCAGAGTGCTGCGCAGTACCAGACTCTCGGCGTATTCGCTTTTTCCGCTGGCCGCCCCGCCGATCACCAGCGTCAGCATTGCGGGGTGTACGGCGTGATGCCGCCCTCCGCAAAGGAATAACAGTGGTCGTACACCGCCAGTGCCATGTCCCACAGTGGGAGGCTGGCCACAGCGCCGGTGCCCTCGCCCAGATGCAGCCCGGCGGTGAGAAGCGGGGCCTTGCCCAGTGCATCCAGCACCAGACGGGCGGCAGGCTCCGAGGAACAGTGACTGGCAAACGCCGCTTTGGCCGCGGCAGGGCACAGCCGCACGGCGCACAGGGCCGCCACGCCGCTGATGAAGCCGTCCATTACCACGGGCACGCCTTCCAGCGCACCGCCCAGAAAGACGCCGCACAGCCCGGCAAGATCAAAGCCGCCCAGCTTGGCCAGCACGTCCAGAGGGTCTGTGGGGTCCGGCTTGTTGCGCAGGATGCCCCGGCAGATGGCATCCACCTTGCGGGCCAGCCCTTCATCCGAAAGGCCGGCTCCCCGGCCGGTCATCCGTTCCACCGGCTGGCCCAGCAGCACCGCTGCCACCGCACTGGAAGTGGTGGTGTTGCCAATGCCCATTTCGCCGGTGGTCAGCAGCTGCACACCGGCAGCTTTCTGTTCCTGCACCAGCCGGATGCCCCGGCCGACGGCCTCCACAGCCTGGGCGCGGGTCATGGCGGGACCCTGCGTGAAATCGGCAGTACCGGCGGCAATGCGGCAGTCTGCCACCCCCGGCACCGGGTCTCCGGCCATGCCCATGTCCACGGGCACCACATCGCAGTGGGCAGTACGGGCCATCTGGCACACGCTGGTACGCCGGGCAGCCAGATTCTCCGCCACTGCGCGGGTCACGCTCTGGTCGGTCTGGCTCACGCCCTGAGCCACCACGCCGTTGTCGGAGCAGAGCACCAGCACAGCCCGGCGGGAAACATCCAGCGCCGCACTGCCGGTGAGGGCGGCGGCATCTTCCAGCAAAGTTTCCAGTGCGCCCAGCCCGCCCAGAGGTTTGGCCAACCCGGCCCAGTGGGCGTGGGCGGCGGCGCGGGCAGCTTCATCCGGCGGGGTGATGCCGGAAAGTAAAGTTTTCAGTTCCGTTTCAGTCATGTGTGTTTCTCTTTTGTCGTTGATAGAACTTCGCACCACTTACAAAGCGGTGGGGCAGGGGAGTGCCTGCCCAGTAAAGATGCGGGAAACCGGCGTACAAACTCATGCTTGCAAATCCGCATTTCCACTGTACTTTTTCGCTTTTCCAAACGGAAAAGTCTGAACCATTGTCGGTGGAATCCCAGTGGTGGAATTCGTGAATATACAAATGCTCTCCGGCATGGAACAGCAGGCTGTCGGCTTTGGCGGTCATGTCGGCATAGCCGAACCGCACCAGCCGCCCCACCTTGACGCCTTTGCCGGGCAGAACGCCTGCCATGGGCCAGGCGGTACCGCTGGCATCTTCCAGCGTCTGCCCCAGATACAGAAAGCCGCCGCACTCTGCCACCGTGGGCAGGCCGCCATTTACGGCATCCCGGATGGCATCGCGCATGGTTTTGTTTTCGCTCAGCGGCCGGGCATACAGTTCCGGGTAGCCGCCGGGCAGATACAGCCCGCAGATGTCCTCCGGCAAGGCGGTGTCGTGCACAGGACTGAAGAACACCAGCTCTGCCCCGGCAGTGCGCAGGCAGTCCAGCGTTTCGGCGTAGGCAAAGCAGAATGCCTTATCCTGTGCCACAGCAATGCGGACGCCCGCCGTTTGCAGAGCAGGCGGCGGCACCGGGGCAGGAGCCGGTCGTTCGGTCAGCGCTTCCAGCGTTGCCCAGTCCAGATTTGCTTCCAGCGCATCGGCCAGCAGGCCGATCTTCTGGGCAAGATCGGTAATCTCTCCGGCGGTTTTCAGGCCCAGATGGCGGCTCTCCACCACCGCCTGCGGCAGGCGGGGCAGATACCCCAGCACCGGCAGGCCGGTCTCGATTTCCAGCAGGGGCTTGAGCATCCGGAAGAGCTTTTCGGAGCAGTCATTCAGCAGGATGCCTGCAAGGTGGCTCTCCGGTTTGAAATGCACAAGGCCCTGGATCTCTGCGGCCAGCGTCACACTGGCCCCCTTGGGCTGTACCACCAACAGTACCGGCAGGTCCAGCGCATCGGCCAGCTCCCAGGCACTGGCGCGGGTGGTCAGGCCCTGCCCATCGTAAAAACCCATGGCCCCTTCGCACACCACAGCCTCGTGTCCGGCGGCATAATGGGCGTACAGTTCCCGTACCGTATTTTTGGCAGAAAGATAAAGATCCAGATTGTGGCTCTCCACCCCCAGCACCGACCGGTGAAACATGGGGTCGATGTAGTCCGGCCCGCTCTTGAAGGCGCAGGGGCCCATGCCCCGCTTTTTCAAAGCGGCCAGCAGGGCGCAGGTGACGGTGGTCTTGCCGCTGCCGGAACGCGGTGCGGCGATGAGGAACTGCATCATTTGCGTTCTCCCGTGATCAGAAAAATGGGGTTGTTGGCGGTCAGCAGGTGGAGCGTGCCTGCCGGTCTGGTACGGCTCACGGCAAGCTGGGTCACCTCAGCGGAAAGGCCATGAGCCGTAAGGGCTGCAATGGCGGCGCTCAGGGATTCCAGCGCAATGGCGGCAATGCAGATGCGCGCATTGGCGTTTTTGGCCAGAACCGTGTCCACCACCGCGGCCATGCTGCCCTTGGTGCCGCCAATGAACACGGCATCCGGGGCAGGCAGGGCTTCCAGTGCGGCAGGGGCACGGCCCTCAATGAGGGAGAGGTTCCACGCCGCAAATTTTTCGCGGTTCCGGCGGATGAGGGCGCAGGCGTCCGGCTCACACTCCACCGCATACACATGCCCCTGCGGGGCGGCCAGTGCCAGCTCCACGCTCACGCTGCCGGTACCGGCCCCCACGTCCCACAGGGTGTCGGCGGGGCGCACGGCCAGTTTGGCCAGCGCGGCGGCCCGCACTTCCTGCTTGGTCATGGGCACCTCGCCTCGGATGAAGGCCTCATCCGGCAGGCCGGGGGTGCGGCGTTCCGGGTGCACGGCATGTTCCACCAGCAGGACACTCAGGGAAGCAAAGGCCTGCCCGGCCAGTTCCTGTGCGGTGCCAAAGTGGATCTTTTCGTCGGGCGTGCCAAGGTTTTCGCCCACAAGGGCGTGGGCATCGCCCAGCCCGGCGGCGGTCAGCGCGGCACACAGGGTGGCCGGGGTCTCGGCCCCGCCGGTGAGAAAGAATACGGTCTTATGGTTCATGCAGGCGGACACCGGGTCGCAGGCACAGCCGTGGGCAGAAACAAGAGTCCAGTCCTGCCAGGGGCGGCCTACGGCGGCGGCCAGCAGCTGTACGCTGGAAAGGCCGGGCAGCACCCGGCAGGAGATGCCAAAGGCCCGCAGCATGGGCAGCAGCTGGGATGCGCCGGAGTAGAACCCGGTATCGCCGCTGTACACCAGCGCAATTTCCTCGTCCGGGTGCGCGGCCAGACAGGCCAGAATTTCGTCCGGTTTGTACAGGGCCTGCCGGTTTCCGGTGCATCCCTCCGGCAGAGCAGCCAGCAGGCGCTTTGCACCCAAAATGCGGTCGGCACCCTGCAGGGCGGCAAGACCCTGTGCGGTCAGGCTGCCGGGGGTGCCGGAGCCCATACCAATGAGTGTGATCATCCTTTCAGCACCTCCCTGCAGCGGGTCAGGATCTGGTCTGCCGTCTCACCGGTCTCGGCCGGGCGGCGGATCACGATGAGCTGGACGCCGGTGTCGGCGGCAGCCTGCGCTTTCTCGGCAAAGCCACCGGCGGCCCCGCCGTCCTTGGTCACGAGAAAGCGAATGGAGAACTGCTCCAGCAGGGCCCGGTTCAGCGCGTAGGAGAACGGCCCCTGCAAAGCAAGGATATTCTTGTGGGGGATGTGCGCGGCCTCGCAGGCGGCAATGCCGTCCAGTGTAGGCAGCACACGGGGGTACAGCCGTTCCGGGGCCAGCTGCACAAAGGCAGGCAGCTCCTTGGCCCCGGTGGCCAGCAGGACATTGCCCTGCGTTTGGGCCAGAAAATCTGCCACATGTGCCGCCGACTGGAACACCATGCTCCCGGCAGGCAGGGCACTCGGTGCCCGCAGCAGCCGGTGATATTCCACCCCGGCGGTGCGGCAGGCCGTGCGGATGTTGCGGGTGGCGTCCACCGCATAGGGATGGGTGGCGTCTACGCACAGGTCGGCTCCCTGCACAAGGGCGGCCATCTCGTCCGGGGTCAACCGGCCGCAGTGCACCGTGATGCCGGCAAAGCTGCCCTGTTCCTCGCTGCCCAGCGGGGTGGCCACGCTCACCAGAACATCCGCCCCAAGCTGGGCCAGCTGCCGGGAAAAAATGCGGCCCTCGGTGGTACCGCTGAACACCACTGCCCTCATACGCGGTACCCCCGCGGCGTGACCATGCGGCCCTGCAGTACCCGGGTGTTGCAGTTGCCGATGTACACGGTGGTGAACATATCCACGGGCGTCTGTTCCAGCTGGGCCAGCGTCAGCACCTGAGCGCTCTGGCCCTCCCGGCCGATGTTGCGCACCAGCCCACAGACGGTGTCCGGGGCCTTGCCGTTTTGCAGCAGGATGCGCACGGCCCGGGCCAGATAGTCCGGCCGCCCCTTGGAAGAAGGGTTGTACACCGCCATGCAGAAATCGCCCATGGCCGCTGCGGCCAGCCGTTTTTCAATGACCTCCCACGGGGTGAGCCGGTCGGAAAGAGAGAGCACACAGAAATCATGGGCCAGCGGGGCACCCAGCACCGCGCCGCCGCTCAGGGCGGCAGTCAGGCCGGGCACCACCTCCACGGTCACGTCCGGGCAGCCTTCGGCCAGCTCCAGCAGAGGGCTGGCCATGCCGTACACTCCGGCGTCGCCGCTGCACACCAGAGCCACGGTCCGGCCGCTGTGGGCAGTTTCCAGTGCCCAGCGGCAGCGGTCCAGTTCTTTGGTCATGCCGGTGGCGTAATATTCTTTTTCCGGGTAATAGGGGCGTACCAGATCCAGATAGACCGGATAGCCGCACAGCACCTCGGCTTCTTCCAGGGCGCTCTGCGCCTGTGCGGTCAAAAACTGCGGGTCGCCGGGGCCAAGCCCGACCACATATACGATATCAGCCATTCTGCCACCTCCAGTCCGGGGCATAGGGGCACAGCGCCAGCGCAAAGGTCACACCGCCGCCCGCCTGTTTCGGGATGCGGATGCAGCCGCCGGACGCCAGCCCAGCGGCCCGCTCACACACGTTGTCCACCCCGGTGACGCTTTGCACGAAGGGAGATGGTGTGAACGGCCCGGACAGTGCCCGCAGCTGCTCCGCAGAATAAAATGTGATGGGCCAGCCGTGGGCCCGGCAGAACGCCAGCAGCCCGACCTCGTCGGCCTTCAAGTCGATGCTGGCCGCCGCTGCGATGCACGCCGGGGCAAGGCTGTGCCGGGCGCAGAAGTCCGCAAAGGCGGCTTCCAACTGCTCGGCACACGTCCCCCTGCGGCAGCCGATGCCCAGCACCCCGATGCGGGGCACCAGATGCAAAGCGTCCCCGGCAGGGGAGAGGGTAAGGGCAAAATCGGCTTCGGCAGGGGTCCGTGCAGGATCCACCCCGGCGGGCGGGGTGCCCTGCACGGGAAACTCAGCGGCAAACCGCACCGACTGCCCGGCCAGCAGCTTGCTGCTGACATGCTTGATGCGCTCCGCTTCCAGCACCGTGCAGTTCTGGTGCTTTGCCCACTCGTCCACCGCAAAAATGCCGTGGGCGTCGGTGGCCGTGGTGATCACCGGAACGGCTCCGCACACGGCGGCCAGTGCACGGGCCAGGTCATTGGCACCGCCCAGATGACCGGACAGCACCGGCACCGCAAAGCGGCCGCATTCGTCCAGTACCACCACCGCTGGGTCCGACGCCTTGCTGCGGCAGTACGGCGCAATGGCCCGCACCGCAATGCCCACGGCTCCCACAAAAACAAGGGCGTCGCTCTGCGCAAACTGCAGGGCGGTCCACCCGGCAAGGGAGACGCCGCCGCTGCCGCAGCGGTCCACACTGCCGGGCAGGGCGTCTGCCAGCCGCCGGGCCAGTGCCAGACCGGTGTCGGTAAAGGCCAGATAGGCCCGGGTCATTGGTCGGACCCCTTGCGGAACTCGGTGGTAAAACCGGGGTCGTACAGCTTGCTGCGCTCGTACCGGGTGCCAAGGAAATCGCCTGCCACGATGAGCGCTGTTTTGGTGATGCCGGCGTCGTGCACGCTCTGCGCCAGAGAACCCACGGTACAGCGCACGGTTTTCTGCTCCGGCCAGGTGGCCTTGTATACCACGGCGGCGGGGGTGTCCGGCGTGTAGGCACCGCCCTGCAGCAGAGCATCCTGCACCTTGTCCACCAGACCGATGGACAGGAAAATCACCATAGTGGCCCCGTGGGCGGCAAGACTGGCCAGCTTTTCCCGCTCGGGCACCGGGGTGCGGCCTTCCATGCGGGTGATGATCACGGTCTGGCTCACGGTGGGCAGGGTGTATTCGGCATTCAGTGCCGCCGCCGCGCCGCAGAAGCTGGACACGCCGGGCGTGTCATCGTAGGCGATGCCGTCGGCGTCCAGTGCATCCATCTGCTCCCGGATGGCCCCGTACAGGCAGGGGTCGCCGGTGTGCAGGCGCACGGTGGTTTTGCCGTCTGCCTCCATGGTGCGCATCACATCCAGCACCTGTTCCAACGTCATCTCGGCGCTGTTGTAAATGGCGCAGCCGGGTTTTGCCAGTCCCAGCAGGGCCGGGTTGACCAGACTGCCCGCGTAGATGATGCAATCAGCCTCCTGCAGCAGGGCTGCGCCCCGCCGAGTGATCAGGTCCGGGGCACCGGGCCCCGCGCCTACAAAGTGTACCATAGCAGTTACTCCTTTACCAGTACCGTTGCAAAATATCCGGCCTTGCTGCCATCCTGCGGCGGGCGCGCAGTCGAAAGGTCGGGGAAAATCATTTCATCCGGCAGGCCGCAGCTGCACACGAGGGCACTGCGGCTCAACGCACCGTGGGCGTCCAGGGTGTCCAGCAGGGCGGGCAGCTGACGCCCGGTTTTCATCAGGACTTTTGTACCGGGGGTGTCCAATACCTCGTCGGCCCGGCTGCCGGGGGCGATGGTCAGCGGAGCGTCCATGCCGCCGGTAAGGGGCTGATTCAGCCGGGCTGCAGCCGCGCAGAAGCTGGGCACGCCCGCTGCCATCGCGGTGGCATAGCCCTGCGCCTGCAGGATCTCCTGCAGATAGCCAAAGGTGGCATAAATGGACACGTCACCCAGGTTCAGCATGGCCACATCCTGCCCGGCATCCAGAAAAGGCCGCACTGCGCTGGCAGCGGTCTCGTGAGAGGCGCGCAGCACGGCGGCGTCCCGGCTCATGGCAAACTGCAAGGGCAGGATGGTCTTGCAGTCCAGCTCGCTGCCCAGTGCCCGGCGGGCGATGTCCAGCGCCAGCATCTGCCCGGAAGCGGTCTGCGGCGCAGCCAGCACCGGGCACTGCCGCAGCAGACGCACGGCCTGCAAAGTCAGCAGCTCCGGATTGCCGGGGCCGACACTGACCCCGTAAAAGGTGCCGGTCATGCGTTGTTCCATTGTTCAAGCAGCTCCTTTGCAGTTTGTGTTGCGCCAAGCGGCCCGTGCTGGTTGGAAAACAGCACTGCACCCACCCGGAAGGCTTCGCCCGCCCGGCGGTCGAGGTGCAGTTGGATGGCATCCAGCAGGCTTTCCAGCACCGGGGCGCGCAGTCCGGCGGCGTCCAGCAGCTCCAGACAGGCGTCGGTGGTGGCGGCGGCGTACAAAGCCGCGCACAGCTCCCGGCTTGCCCCACAGAGGGCGGCATGGGCACAGAACAGCTCGGTGCGGCAGTCGGCCGTGTGGGAGTGGGTGTTCATGATGCCGCCGGCCACCTTGACCAGCTTGCCCACATGGCCCACCAGCAGCACCTGTTCAAACCCGGCAGAGGCTGCCATATCCAGCGTATCTCCGATGAAGTTGGAGGTCTTGACCACCGGGATGGCCGCAAAGGCCGGGTAGGTGTCGTGCAGGTAGTCCAGCCCGTAGTTGCCCGGGGCAAGGATGAGCCGCTTTGGGGTACCGGCCCGCAAAACAGCCTGGTTCATTTCCAGCTGGATAGTGTCCAGGATGGCCTGCTGGCTCATGGGCTCCACGATGCCGCTGGTGCCCAGCACCGAAAGGCCGCCCTCCACCCCGATGTGCGGGTTGAAGGTGCGCCGGGCCACTTCCTCGCCGTTCTGGATGGAAATGGTCACCGCAAAGCCGCCGGTATAACAGGCGGTTTCAGCCTCCCGGCGCAGGGCCTCGGCGATCATCTGCCGGGGCACATGGTTGATGGCGGCGGCACCAACGGGCTGGTCGAGGCCGGGTTTGGTCACCCGGCCCACACCTCTGCCGCCGTCGATGCGGATGTCCGTGCAGCCCGGCAGCAGTTCCACTGTGGCGATCACCGGCAGGCCGGTGGTCACATCCACGTCGTCGCCGCCGTCCTTTTCAATGGCGCATTCGGCCCCAGTGCCGGTGCGGCGGCAGAACAGGGGTGCTACCTCCACCACGATGCCCTTTGGGGTGCGCAGCGCCACCGTCTCCGGCGCATGGCCGGTGAGCAGCAGCCGGGCCGCGCCCGCTGCCCCCAGCGCCGCACAGGTGCCGGTGGTGTAGCCGCAGCGCAGTAAACGCTGCCCGCTGCGGATGTAGTGCTCAAATTGGGGCTTCGGCTTTGCGCCGCTCCCGGCAAACAGCACCGCGTATTGGTCAGTGCTCAGTCCAAACAGCGCACAGATATTGTCCTGTGCAAAGGCGTCCTGCGGTGCCAGCACAGCGGACACGCCCGACGGCGCAACGCAGACAACGGCGTCGGCCAGCCTTTGGGCCAGCTCCAGCTCATGCAGCGTCACGATGACGGCCACATTCTTCTCATGCGCCAGCACTTGCAGGATGTCCATGAGCTCCGCCTTGCCCTTTACGTCCAAAAACGACGTTGGCTCGTCCAGAAGCAAAATCTCCGGCTGCTGGCAGACCGCGCGGGCCAGCAGCACGCGCTGGCGCTGGCCGTCGCTGATGCGGTTG